>Ga0256786_1000126_pt1 | contig 55230 bp, 50 predicted proteins | sample MC6MC0937MT_FD_186053 | JGI IMG/M metagenome (GOLD analysis project Ga0256786, IMG submission 186053) | Metatranscriptome of enriched soil aggregate microbial communities from Iowa State University, Ames, United States - MC6-MC0937-MT... | ecosystem: Environmental > Terrestrial > Soil >...
ATGAGTGAAGCTGCTTAGCTCCTGTTGGATATCATATAAAGCCGATTCGGCCTGGTCAACCACGATAAGCTGCTTCAAATCGGTGTGGGCAAGCTGCCGCACCAGTTCACCACCTATCGAACCGGCGCCACCAGTGACGAGTACGATCTGGCCTTTCATCTCAGAAGCAATGGTAGGATTATCCAGATCAATGGCTTTGCGTCCCAATAGGTCTTCAATACGTAAGCTCCGGATTTGCCTTGTCGCTACTTCTCCCGCCAACAGACGGGCAGTATCCGGAATCATTTTTACAATTAACGGGATAGGTTCGGCAAGTTTAAACACTTTATTTAGGCGCTCCGGTTTACGGTCGTCCACCGCAATAATAATTTCAGAGGCCTTGCCATGCCTTAATACAAAATCTTTATTTAAGTCATTTATATCATAGATTTTAAACCCTTGAATACGGTTACCAATACGATGTGGATTATCGTCCATTATCGCCACGATACGGTATTTGTTGCGTGAAGTGGTATGGATAAAGTGAAAGGTGGTGTTCCCCATATTACCCGCACCAAAAAGGATCACAGGAATACGATTGTCTTTATTCCCCCACATCAGCTCATGATACAAGGCACGATAAAGCACACGGCTAAAGGTCATTCCGAAACCCGCAATCAACGCGTGAAAAAGCAATTGTGTGTCTGAAAAAGGCAGCATCGCATCATAGGAAGGACACAACCGCTCTATTCCTTTACAAATAAGTACTGCGGAAAAATAGGCCAATCCTATTGCCAGCACAATACGTTGTAATTCACGGATACCAGTTTTATGCACAACTCCCTTAAATGTGCCAAAAATACGGAACCAGATCAAATAGACGAGCGAAACAAGCAGCGCTTGTCTGACCATATCATCTATCTCTACTCCCCCTCTATGCTTGAATATAAGAACATAACTGATAAAAAAAGCTGTCGCGACAATAATGATGTCCAACAGCAGGATTATCCAACGAGGCTTGTTGATCGACAAGCCCTCTTTCCATAAATTACTCATTTAACTTCTATAACGATATTATATACTTTAATCGTAAAATGCGATTAAAAAGTATCCCTTTCTGTAATTAAATATTTTAAAATATTCTCTGATATATCAGTACATTTATCGTACCTAAAATAGCCAGATTGATAACTTTAAAAAAAAGATTTTCGAGTAGTTCGTGTATTTTATTGCGGCTTAGGATGCAATTTCATGTCCTCAAAAAAGCAACTGCAAAGTTACTAAATTAAAAGATAAATAAACGATGTAGAACGCATCTAATTGTGATATCAAATTTACCATTTATGGAGAAATTAATATTTAAGTATTTTAAAAGAAATATCAATAATGCTTACTACATTATTGTCAAATAAATTTATGCTACTCGCTACAAATTTAGAAAATTCAAAGCTGCAGGAGTACCCAAGAAAATCGTTATCTTTGGGTAAATTGTTTTTGCGAAGAATCTAAATGAACAATCAACTAAAGGATACATTTTTTCAACTACTACGAATAGGTTTATGGGGTGAAGGAACCTTATTTTTAGATCAACCCCTGAATATTGATAATTGGAATGAAATACACCGTTATGCCATTGACCATACTATAGAAGGTTTAATTTATGACAGCTTTCCTTTTTTGGAAGAAAATCAACTCCCACCTCAATCACTACGATTAAAATGGGCCGTAAGAATAGACCGTGTCGAACGGAATAATCTACAAATGAACGAGGTCATCGCAAAGCAGTTTGATTCTTTTAATGCGTTAGGGCTCCACCCAATCTTGCAAAAAGGTCAAGGGGTAGCGAACTGTTACCGCATCCCACTTCATCGTATTAGTGGCGATGTAGATTGGTATTTTGAGGCAGATGGGTATGCTGTAGCCCGTAATCAATTGAAAACAGAAGGTATAGCTTTTCAAGACACCGCAGGATTTAGCCTGGACTATGATTGGCAAGGTGTTCATATTGAACATCATAAAAAACTTTTTGATATCCGTAGCCCCTTAAAATACAGCTATTTAAGAGAGATTTCTAGAAAATATAGCGATAGGTACGACAAATTGTTAATTCACAATATACCAATCAGGTTACTCGCACCAGAAATGCAGCTACTGCAAGTAAATTCTCATATTTTGAAACATTTATTAGGGTTTGGAATCGGACTAAGACAGTTTTGCGATTCCGCCCGTCTCTATTACACCCTTTCAAACAAAATTGATGCAATCGCTTTAGAACAGGTCTATAAGAAGGCAGGTATATTGAGATGGATCCATTTATTACATAAAACTTTGGTTGATTATATTGGGCTGCCAAAATCGTATATTCCATTTCCCTATCCCGAAGATCTAGATGTTACATGGATGATCAAGGAGATCTGGTATGCTGGAAGTTTTGGGTACAATGATGAAAGATTTAAAGGAGAGAAAACAATCTCGACAATATCGGTTCAGCCCCAAGCTTCAAAACGCCTTTTTCTAAATTTCCTCCGTTATTTTAAATACGCTCCACAAGAAGCGCTTTTCTACTATTGGGTACAAGCATATTCTAAATTTATCGGGAAAGATACAGATTAGATTTTAACATTTACAAGTAAAGGGCAGCTCTTATTTCTTTCGTAAAGAGCTGCCCTTTATTAAAAACATTTTCTACATAAATACTAGACTTTTGGTTGCGAAAGTCTAATATTTATTTATAATTTTTCTTCCGTTTTCTTACCCTTTTCAGCATCTATGGATTTACTTTCCTGCTGTTGTTGTATATTTGACTGATTTCCTTCCAATTCCTCCGCTTTGACACCCTTTGGATTGCTCCATAATTTCTTTTTATAAGCATCCAACTTCTCTTCAACTTTCCTTCCATCCAATAATTGTCCACCATTCTCAGATTCTTTGACATTTTGCAACATACCTGGCGATGATTCACGCACAATTGTACTTGCAAACTTATTTTGTACAAAGAAATCGTCCATAGTCATATCATATAGCCCTTTATCCGGATCAGAAATATCAACTTGCACTAAACTGTAGCGCAATTGCGGGAAATAGAGCCAAAATGCGGGTGTCGACCCCACAGATTCAGCCAGCTCCGCAGACGTGGTAATATTCATTAATGGAGCTACGCCTATAATACGAGTCTCCAATCTGCTCCGTTGTTTATCGAAAAAGATATCCTCTTTAACACGAAATTTTGTCACCCGGCTTGGATCAAATTCATTGAGCGCCATTTTCGAATCGATCTGATTCCCTTCGCCATCAAAGATGGGTACCAATACACTATCCGCAAAGCGAGCCATTCCCTCTTGTGCACTTAGCCGTCCTTTGAATGAATCGTCATCTGGACTGTAGAGGGATAACTTTCCTTTTTCAATCGCTTTCATCACGACCTCAATTAAGGAATTTCCTGGAATAGCCAAGATGTAGTTTTTTTCATCTTTTAGGTCGATATCACGCCAAACTCGCTTATAAAATCGAATATTTTTTTTATTTACTTCGGGATAGGCAAAGGGCACCGCATCTTCCATATTATTGGCCTGATAAAAACCATCTGCCGTAGGGATCGTATCGGAATTAATTTCTCCTGATACAGCCGGTATTGCTGACATTACTTTATTTAAAGTATCCTGTCTTCTAGGAACAGTATCTATTGTCGTCTCTTGCTGAGCGAACAACGATCCCATGAGCAATGTCATGGAAGCTGTTATTAATATTTTCATGTTCATGATTATCGAATTTATATTTTACAGCCAAGATTAATACTTACGCGTTTTACTTTGCACTGTAGGCATCTCGAATGCGGACATCACACAACGGAAACCGATATAAGAATGCGGTTCATAATCCACCGAATAATTACGGGTCTCACTATTTAGTTGTTCACCATTATCTTTCCATGAACCACCACGTACGACCTTCCGTTTGAGTGCGTCGCCATCCTTTGCGTCAGCGTCATATAATAGTGCGGGATTAAGGTCATTTACAAATACGACTGCAGAGGGACTGTAGGCATCTAATGTCCATTCGGAAACATTACCCGCCATATTGTAAACACCAAAAGCATTTGGCATATATGACTTAACGGGCAATGTGAATGTAGCACCATCCCGTGAATAAGTACCATCCCCTTGTTTAAAGTTTACAGCTAATTTCTTTTTACCCTCAATACCGTCTATAGTCATTCTCGAACCCGCAATTGTATCTTGTGGATCTAATTTTCCCGAAGCCGCATATTGCCACTGTGCTTCTGTAGGAAGGCTCAAACTTAACTGATAACCATTAAGGTAAGAGTTTTTCAATACTGTGGAAGCCATTTCATTGGCACGCCAATCGGTAAACGCCCGCGCTTGTCTCCAGGTAACACCCACAACAGGATAATAATCAAAAGACGGATGCGTAAAGTAATTCGCATCTAAAGAAGCTAATTGTGCATTTGGAAAATCTTTCGTCCAAATATCTTCTACCGGCATGACCGCTACAGAATCAGTAACATACGATTTTTTCACATTACCTTTTGATTGCAAATACGAAAACCGATATTTAATTACTTCGGGGTTGAGCGCTCTTCGATTTCCTTTCATTTCCAACATAGGAGCCAATCGCTCTTGAATATTGGGGTCATTACTTTTCCACAACGGAGACACTTTTTTTACTTTTGCCCAATTAATTCTGCGTTGTCCAACTTGTTCACCAGCTATTTCTAAAAAGTATCGATCGTCTTTTAGATAATCTGTGACTGCAACCGAGTCAGCCACCCAATTGACAAACTCACGATATTGTTTATTTGTTACTTCAGCTTCATCAATAAAAAATGCGCTGACACTTACATTTTTACCAACATTGCCACTATCAAGTGACCCTTTGAAAAGTATAGTCCCTGAAGGAACATAAATCATACCTGGAGGCGCAGGTAATTTACCTCCCCGGAAAGCATTTACTTTTGGCGCCTTGTAGATTGCTGAATTTGATTTACAGGCAGAGAAACCAATCAGAAGAGCCAAGGCACCCATACTCAGCAGACGATTTTTATAAATCTGTTTTAATATATTTACCATCATTTGTTAATTAAATTAGGTTATTCAATTCGCTTATTTCCGATTGAAAAGTGCATATTTTACGCCCAGTGACACAAAACCATATTGATCGTTACTTTTGTTTTTTATGCCATCAAGATTATCATTGGTTGTTATAGTGTGCTGGTAGTTGACGTTTATTGCCCATTGTGGACCATACAGTGTACGGCCGAATGGAATATCAACACCGACATTGATGGGAACAACAAAATGGATCTCGCCTAGATCGTCAGCCAATTCGCCCCCTTGATTAATAACCCCATCTGCATAGAGAGGTGCTATGTCTCGCCTTATACGGTTTTTAACTAGCCCTGCCCCCGCTCCAACATACACATTAGCGAGGATACGGGAGAAGGCATTTGCCTGCAAGGTATAATAACTATAATTGTTTACCTGGCCCATAAACTGTCCCAAACGTACCTTTCCATTTATATTTCCAGCAAAGTATCGATTTTCAAAATTACTATTGTATCCATTTCCGGCCAAAGTCCCTTTTTCACCATGCAGACCAACAGATATAAACGGGCTGATTAAGTAATCTGCTTCGCCGTAGAAAGCAAATTTAGCTTCTACATTGGCCAGATCTGTCAGGTTATAAGCTACACCAGCACCTGCTCCCACACTCACTGACCGCGAGAATTGTGCCGAGATAGTCCCCATCATAAAACATAAAACTCCAATTGTTGTACATAATAACTTTTTTCTCATAGTGAGTTGATTAGTATTAAAAATTACAATCATAACGAATTGCACTGATAATTATTATAAAAATAAAACCCCAAGTCGAGTATTCGACTTGGGGTTAAACAACAATAAGGCCAAAATCTATAAAATATAGATCTATTTTATATTTAATCGATCTTTTATGTCTTGCCAAACTTTTGCTATTCCTGTTTTCTTCTTGCCTTTGTCACCATAACCGTAACCATAACCATAGCCATAACCATATCCCCTGGCGAAATCCACATCATTAACTACAGCAGCAATATTTTTCAATTTGCCATCAACATAAAGTTCACGCGGTACCTGAAGTAAACGTTTGTCTAGGTAATTAACACGCGACACATAAAGTGTTAAGTCTGCATTATGCGCTATTAACAATGTATCAGTAACCAAACTCACCGGAGCCGTATCGACCAAGATATAATCATAATGTTCACGTGCATACCTAATCACATCATCGAAATGACCATTCATCAAGAGTTCGGCAGGATTTGGTGCGATATAACCTGAATAGACCACATCAAAATCATAGTTACCCGGTTTCTTGATAATGATGTTATTTACATCCATCTCTGGGTTAATTAAGAATTGTGTAATTCCCACGTTGGTATGTTGCAAATGGGATAGGCCCAAATAGTCCAACACCTTTGGACTACGAATATCCGCTCCAATTAATACAACACGTTTTCCAGACATGGACAAGATCTGTGCTAGATTCGTTGTCACGAAGGACTTCCCTTCTCCAGAAATTGTCGAAGTGACAAAAACGACTTTAGACGCATCCTTTTTTTCCACCCCAAACATAAAATTCATATTTGTTCGTAGAATACGGAATGCTTCTGCCAAAGAGGAGCGATCATTTAGATGAACGATGGTATCCTCGGCCGTTGGGATTTCGCCTAAAACTGGCACCTTAACAATATCTTCGATATCCTTTCGGGAATGAATTTTATTATCCAATAAGAATTTGAGATACAGCACAATGAAAGGGATAAGAAAGCCCGCTACTAAGGCACCCAGGAGAACTATTGAGCGTTTTGGAGAAACAGGAAGCCCATTTCCGTAAGCTGCATCAATAATTTTTAAGTTATCTGGTGTAGCCGCAGCCTTTACTTCAGATTCTTCTCTTTTTTGCAAAAGTAAAAGGTATAAAGATTCTACAATTTGCTGTTGACGTGATATTTTCTTAAATCCTTGTTCTTGATTTGGAATTGAACTTATTCTGCTCTTAATCTCGTTAGATTTTTGCTGTATACTGGATAAAGACAATTGTGTCACACGCTGATAATTTTTGAGTGATTGGCGGATATTTTTGTCGCTTTCCTCAATATTCTCATTCAAAGCAATCACGGTTGGGTTTTGTTCCGAAGCCGATTTCAATAAGTCATCCCTTTCCAAAACCAATTTATTATACGCTTCAATCGAAGCACTGATAGAAGCATCTTGCAGACCAATATTAGAAGGCAATAACTTGCCCACTTCTTGTTTTTTAAGAAAATCGCTCATATGATCTACCAACTGCAATTGCGTTCGGTATTCCAACACCTTTTTATCATTATCCGAAGCGGTGTTCAAAAACACATTTGCCTCAGTTGCCATATCCACCATTGAATTAGCTGATTTGAACTCCGCAGCCTGTTCGTCAGCACCCGAAAGATCCTTCGAAATCAACATTAAACGTTTATTGATAAAATCGGAGGTTGCCCGGGTCATACGCAACTTGTCATTGGTCAGGTCTGAATTATAAACATCAATTAAAGCATTTAATATCAACTCTGCCTTTTTTCCTAAGGTCGAAATCATCCCAAAGTTGACAATATAGGATTGCATTTCTTTACTTGGCGAGATATTTATTGCTGCTAAATTTGCATCTACCGCCCAGTTTTTAGGAATAATATTAATTATATATTCCGCATCGGCATCCACCTCATTCGTCGCTACCCGCCGAAAAACAAAATTCTCTTTGCCTATTTTAACCTGCTTATCATAAGCTGTAATTATTTTATCACCAGATAGTACATCAAAGACATATAGCATACCATTCTTTATCGTAATACTGATCTTGAGCAATGTACTATCCGAATTAACTTGCGGTTGAATAATAAAAGGCATATCGTTCTCTAAAACTTCAGAGGAACGGATATTCCCTCTTATTGTATAAAGTATATTCAAGTGATTCTGATCAACCACCTTACGCATTAGCCTCCGCGAAGAAAGCACTTCAATCTGATCTGTCACGAATGCGGATCGCGACCCACCAAATCCCATACTACTTAATTCTGTAATACCGGCAAGTTCACCTGCAGATGCACTCTTTTCATCTTTTAATAAGATCTTTGCAGTAGTACTATATGTTTTCTGTGCATAACGCAAATAAACAACAGCAATTCCCAGCGCTAATATCACGGAAAGTACAAACCACTTCCAGTAATATGTATACTGTTCAAACAGTTGCCTTAAGTTAATTTCTTCCTCTCGATTATCCTTGATTTGTGTAGTTCGTTGTTCCATGAATTCTATTAACGAGTCAATACTGAAATTACAGTGATTAATAAACCAGCAATGGAAATAATTACATTTGTATTGCTTCCAAGCTTGGAATTGTTTATCTGTGCTTTATTCGGTTCTACATAAATGACATCATTCTGTGCCAAATAATAATATGGTGAATTTAATGTACTCTGCTGAGTTAAATCCAAACGATGTGTAGTTTTCTGCCCATCCACTTCGCGAATTAACATAACGTTTTCCCGAACTCCTCTAATCGTCAAATCGCCTGCCATTCCCAAAGCTTCCAGTACCGTTACACGTTCTGTTGGCATAATAAACGAGCCTGGTCTCGCTACTTCCCCTAACACAGAAACTCTAAAATTGTTAAAATTTATATTTACTCCAGGATCTTTAATATATTGACTCAAATCATTACGTATCTTTTCAATCGCTTGTACGCGAGTAAGCCCTACCACATGAACTTTACCTAACATAGGGAGAGTAATATCTCCTTGATCATCGACAGTATAAGTAGGTCGCAAAGCCATATCTGTCTGTTGTGTCAAATTACTAGTTGCCATGGAACTTACAGGGTTGAAAGGTGCAGTCACCTTGGGATCTGCAGCAGTCACAACAATTGTCAGAATGTCATTGGTTTGGATTTTTGGGACATATTGATCATAAAGTGTATTAATCTGCGTAGAATCAGGTTGCAGATACACCATATTCTTCCGCGATCCGCAAGAACTAAACATCATTAAGACTACAATAAATAGTCCGAATGCAAAACCATACTTTGTAACTAATTGCATGTGTTATTCTAAATTGTAAATGGATTGTTGAATTTAAGGACAAAAATATATTTTTTTCTCCAAACTCTTCTCAAAAAATGCTAATATAATCGCGTTAATTGGAAGTCGTCTCAAGTGAGCAATATTTATGCCTAAAATAAATAGAGTGTACCCTTAGTTATTCCAAAAACAAACAATTCACTATAAATGAACATTTTAACAGAAGTTATTAAAATAAAAGTATCATATCGTTTAAATAGAAGAATAATACGACATTTAGACTAATTTTTAATTCGGTTTCCATAACCAATGCTTTGAAGGCGGAAAAGTCACCCTCTCCACCTAACCCAACGGGGCATATCTACTATGGGCCAATTTTAAACGTTATTTTAGATATGCTCCACAGGAAGCGTTCTTTTTTCTCATCATTCAAGATTTTTAGGAAAGGATCGTAAATAAGGGAACAATCATACTACTTTATTATTAAACTAAAGTGAAGAATATAAGATCGATCAGATCCTATTAACAAAATAATCTAAAGGGTAAGTATAATCATCATTCGGAGCATTGTCGATATTATAATCAGCAAAAACAAGTAGCTCAGAATCTGGATTTAGGGCTTGAATATTAGTACCATAACCACTTTCTAAATGCACAACACAATTTGCGCTACTATCTAATATTATTTTTTTAACAGGAAGTTCGCGAGAGGGTTGGGCCCAATCGTCTATTTTTACAATATCCATCACAAACTTCCCTGCAATTACATAAAACCATCTTTGCTCTATACGATGAGCTCTCCAACCTCTGATAAGTTGGATATCAGAATTTTTAATAACATAAAAACGTCTAACTAATGACATATCGAAATCGTTGACAAAACGTATTTGACCTCGATGATCTTTGGCAATGCCCCCTTGAATAGTATTTATCATATTATTGATATATTGGTTTTATATACGAGTCTTCGTATATAACAATTTTGTAAAGCTGCATATTCCTAAACTGAATACAATTATTATTTCAATTCAGATTCACTATTTACATACTTTTTAAGGATATAGTTTTTTAACACCAAATAACTGGCACTCAATCCAGAAATTATTGCAATTGAAAAATAAATTTGACTATTAAGATCCTTTTCAGCATATATAATTACCAGCCAGCCTATAACAAACTGGATAAAAGCATAGAATAAAGAGATCATCAACTTATTGACACCAGCTTCGTTTCCTAAGTATTGATACAAATGTGATCTATGTGCCTTAAAAATATTCTCTTTTCTCAAAATCCGATATATGATAGTCCAAACAGTATCAATACCATAGATCACTAAAAACAAAATATAGATAAGACTACCTGTTTTCAAAATTAATGCGCCCAATCCGAAAAGCAGGATATAGGCTATCGCGACTGAACCAACATCACCAGCAAAGCACTTAGCGCTCGTCCTAAAATTAAAAAATGTAAATACTAAGATTCCCAATAAGGTATAATTAAGTAAATTTTGATCAATAAATTCAAGTTTCTGATTAACTAAGCTCAATAAACTACCTACTGCCAAACTATAGCACGCAGTAATACCATTAATACCATCCATAAAGTTGTACGCATTTATCACCCCCACGATAAAGATAAAAGCAAACAGTAAATAGTAAAGGGGCAAAGAAAACATGCCTAATTGATAAGCCATCAATAAAACTGAAAAAAAGTGAATCAGAAGACGAATTTTATTAGATAAGGTGAAAATGTCATCTAAAAAAGATATCACAGTCATTAAAGTCAAACCGAGAAAAAACCATTGATAAGGAAAATCTGAAAAAACAAAATATAGAAGTATAGCAAAATAAAAAATTATCCCTCCCCCACGTAGTGTAACCGTTGTGTGGGAAGATCGTTCATTCGGCTTATCTATAATATTGAACCGGTAGGCAATCTTAAAATAAAGAAGCTCAACAACAAATAAAGTAATAAATATAAAAATATAAAGCATTTTTTATGAATTCTAATACGGATTTAAGTTGGTTTTTCTATCAAACATTACTATCCGACCAAATAAAAACGATACCGAGTTATTTCTCAATATTTCTCTTCTTAACATTAAAAGATCGAATTGTTTTCTCTAGACCCTCGGTAGTTGTTAAATGTAGCCGACCGATACCCAGCACCTTTTTTACTTTGTTATTTGAAACCACATAAGATTCTGTCAGCTTTTTTAAACGCTCCGAATTTAGAGGCAACGGTAAAATATCCCCAAGTTTAACAAGCGTTTTAATTAATCCTACCGGGATATGCCATAGTCGCGCTTTCTTTCCTACACATCTTGAAATTAATTCAACTAGGGAGTTTGTGGATAATGCTTCGTCGTCAGCAAAATTATAAACACCGGAAGGAACTTCTGCACGCTTTAACATCTGCTCAAGTAAAAAACTTAAATTGTCTATACTTAGAAAGGAACGCCTATTGGCAAAATTCGCTAAGGGCCATGGAATTCCCTTTTCTACGACCTTATATAGTAAGTTCAGATTTCCCTTATTTCCAGAACCATGAATCATACAAGGACGAATAATAAACACACGTTTTCCTACAGGAATATCTCTTGATAGTAGATATTGTTCAGCTTCCCACTTAGATCTTCCATAGGGTGTCTTCGGATTACCGACAACCTCTTCAGTCAACACATCATCAACTGTATCTGCCACCGCCTTAGAAGAGCTAAAATAAAAAAAATCTGAAATATCGGATTGTAAAAATATTTCGAATAGAGTAATCGTTAAATCCCGATTGATAACAAAATATTCATCCTCGGAACTTGTGTTGGCTGTATCATGCGCTTTTCCAGCTAAATGAATAATTGCGTCAGCGTCATTTTCAACATCATCCTTCCAATTAGGGGCTCTCAATGAAAGATCTATTACTTTACACCCTTTAAATGTCAAATACTTCTTTAAATTGCTCCCTACAAATCCAGTAACCCCAGTAATCTGTATTTTCATATATTTCTATTTAACTGAGTCTATTTTCAACACTATTTCTATTTTGTCCAAAACAATCTCCCTTTTAAATTCCTTTTCAAAGTACATTAATCCATTATTTCCCAATAGTTCTCTATTTTCTTTTGAAAGATTGAACAACTTCAAAATGTTTTCTGCTAAGCCTAAACTATCTTCTGCAGGGCTTGTATACCCCGCATTAGCTTCACAAATTATTTTTGCTCCCTCACCATCTAAACTCGCCAATATAGGCTTACCACAAGCTAGATATGACTGAATTTTTGAAGGGATTGTCAAGGAAAAAATGTATTCTCTTTTTAAGGATACATATAAAGCATCAGCATAAGAGAAAAAATCTGCCATTTCGGTTGGAGGATATTTTCCTAAAAAATGAACATAATCGCTTAAACCCAGCTTTTCTACCTTGGCTTCTAATGTAGAACGATATCTACCATCACCTATAATGACCCAATGCACTAATGCTCCTCTATTTAACACCTCTTTTGCTGCATCAACAAATGTATCTAAACTCTGAGCCTCACCTAGATTGCCCGCAAAAAATATTTTAAATCCCTCGGGAAGGATATCATTGTATTTATTAGATGATTTGGGAAAATAAAAATCTTCTGTAGTATTGGGTAAATATTTTATTTTATCTTTGGGAGTCCCTTGATCTAAGATATAATTTTCGAACATGCGAGATTGAATTAGTACAAAACGCGATTCACTATAAATTACCCTGGTCACTAAATCAAAAAACTTAAGTACAAACTTATTCCTCATTCCCCCTGCAGCGGAAAGTGATGCAGGCCACAGGTCCTGTACCCAAAAAGACATTGGTGCTTTTTTTAAATACTTAGCAACAATAGCAGGAATACCGACGGTTATCGGAGAGGGCTCAAAAACTAAGATACTATCTACATCTTCCCTAATGCGAAATGCCCTCAAAACACCACTTAGCGCAAACGAGATATAGTTTAGAAATAAACGAATGCCGCCACCATTCCCCCGTGAAACCAATCGCGATCGGTAAATTTTTATATCATTCCAAATTTCAACCTTTGGTTTCTTCTCATACCCCTCATAAAATTTACCATGAGGATAGTTAGGGAAAGCTGTCAATACAATAATTTCATGACCACGCTCCTTCAAGCCGAGAGCTATATCATTGATACGAAAGTTTTCAGGCCAGAAATATTGCGAAACAATTAATATACGCATTTGTTAAGACTTGTAGTGATGATAGAGATTTGGATGAGCCACTATCCAGCTAAGTTGTTCTTCTAACATTTTTTGATATGCAGGAACTGTATAGTTAAAATCAGACCTAATACTAATTAAACTTTTATCAACTTTATAATTATCATATGCTGAGATTTCCATTTCATTATTTCTGTAAATTGTATTAAACAATTGAAGTAAATGAAATTTATCAATTTTTGAATCTGAAGCAACTTGAATTAAGCCAGTCAGCTTTTCTTCAATCGCTCTCTCCACCACCTTTGCAAGCTCTAGTGTAGTAATACCAGACCAAAATGCCTGCGTATAACCTTTAAGATTCTCGTTCGACAAGCGTGTCATAAACCAATGAAATAGTCCAATCCCTTGAGTATTAATTTCAGGGCCTATTATTGACGTTCTGATGGTCAGATCTTTTGAATTATCAATTTCGCCCAAGGCTTTGGACTGCGCATAATAACCTATACCATCTTTTAAATCATCTTCGGTATACCCACCTCTTTTACCCGAAAATACACAATCAGTACTTATATGTATCAAACGTGTATTTGAATGCTTTAAAATTTTCTCTAATAAATGTGGAAAATAACTATTGAACCAAATTGCTTTTTCGGGATTATCCTCTGCATCTTTATTTAAAATACCAATACAATTAATTACACAATCAAATTGGTTTTTCGTCAATATATCCTCAACTTTGCCAACATCACTAACATCAACATCAAATATGTCATCATCTGGCTGTATATTACGTGCTAAACCAAAGACTTCGAAGCTTGGTAGTTCTTTATAATAATTGAACAACAGATGCCCTGCCATACCCTTCGTTCCAATAATTAATATCTTCTTTTTCATTTATTCCAAATAACTTTATCCACAATTGACGTATAACTCATAATAACCTTAATCACCCGATCCGAAGTATTTTCAACATTATATTCGAATGGAAGCTGTATATCTACGGAAAACAGCCCTTTTGCGATTTCTATTGCATTTAACATTTGAACGCTTTCTATCCCTCCTAATACAATAGTACCTGCATCAATCGCTTCCGGCCTCTCAGTACTTGTTCTAATACTAACTGCAGGAAACCCCATCATTGCCGATTCTTCACTAATGGTGCCGCTATCAGATAGGACAATATATGCTTTACTTTGTAACTTTACATAATCGAAGAAACCCAATGGTACAACATTTGAAACTAAGGGATGAAACTTAATATTATTTTTTGAAATTCGATTCTTAGTCCGCGGATGCGTGGAGAATATAATTGGCATTTTATATTTCTCAGCTACCTCATTGATAGATGACACCAAGATTTCAAAGTTATGACCTAAATCTATGTTCTCCTCTCTGTGGGCACTTACGACAATATAGCTATCTTGAATCAAGTTCAACCTTGTTAATACATCACTTTCCGCCACTTGTGACTGGTATTTACGCAATACCTCTTTTAAAGGAGATCCCGTAACAAAAACATGATCCTTTCTAAACCCCTCACTCAATAGGTACCTACGACTATTTTCAGTATACGTTAAATTGATATCCGAGATATGGTCAGATATTTTTCTATTTATTTCTTCTGGAACGTTCTGATCAAAGCATCGATTACCAGCTTCCATATGAAAAATTGGTATTTTTAATCTTTTAGCGGCAATCGTACTTAAGACACTATTTGTATCACCTAATACCAGAAGTGCATCTGGCAGCTCATCACTTAAAATTTCATAGCTTTTTGCAATTACATTTCCTATAGTTTCTCCAAGATGATTCCCTGCTACATTTAAAAAATAATCAGGTTTACGCAATCCGAGATCATCAAAGAATATTTCATTGAGTTCATAGTCATAATTTTGCCCCGTATGAATCAAAATATGGTCAAAATAAGTATCACATTTTTTTATACATTCTGCCAGCCTAATTATTTCGGGGCGGGTACCAAGTATCGTTGCTACTTTAATTTTTTTCATTTTTTCAACAAAATCTCTTAAATATTCTTAAATAAATCTAATTTTCGCAGTAAACGCTTCACTCCCTCAACATTCTCTCTTTTTGTATTATGAGAATTATAATCTTCTATACTAGGCAAAATTTCCTTCCCCTCAGAAAAGTACTGGGCATAATTTAAATCCCTATTATCAGCCGGTATTCTATAAAAGTTTCCCATATCTTCTGCTTTCAGCATTTCTTCTCTCGTACAAAGTGTTTCATACAATTTTTCACCGTGACGAGTACCTATAATTTTGATTTCGTTACTCGCGTTAGTCAACTCTAATATCGCTTGAGCCAAATCTCCAATTGTACCTGCCGGAGCCTTATTCACAAATAAATCGCCTGGATTCCCGTGTTCAAAAGCAAATAAAACCAATTCTACAGCTTCCTCTAACGACATTAAAAAACGGGTCATTTCTGGATCGGTAATAGTTAATGGCTCTCCTTTTTCGATCTGGTTCAAGAAAAGTGGAATCACAGATCCCCTAGACGCCATTACATTTCCATAACGTGTCAGACAAACAACAGTATCTTTCAAATTACGTGCTTCAGCTACGGCAACCTTTTCCATCATTGCTTTTGAAATTCCCATTGCATTAATAGGATATGCAGCTTTATCTGTACTTAGACAAATCACTTTCTTAACTCCGTTGCATGATGCGGCACGGATAACGTTTTGTGTACCCTCGACATTAGTCTTCACCGCTTGCATCGGAAAAAATTCGCAAGAAGGAACTTGTTTTAACGCTGCAGCGTGAAAAATATAATCAACTCCACAGGTTGCAGGTTCTACAGAAGTATAATCTCGAACATCACCTATATAATATTTGATTTTATCATTCTTGTAGAGATTTCGCATATCGTCTTGCTTCTTCTCATCTCTAGAAAAAATGCGAATTTCTTTAAAATGATCTGTCTCTAAAAAACGATTTAGTACAGCAGTTCCGAATGACCCTGTACCGCCGGTAATTAGTAAAATTTTATTACTTATTTTCATATTTAACTGAATAAAATACTATATTCTTTTTTTATCTCCTCAGAATCAAAACTATTAAATGCCGAAACTCTTGCTTTCCGACTTAGAATTTGATATTCAAGGTCATTCATTTTATGCAAAAGCATAATAGTATCAACAAAATAATTTTTATTATCCAAAGTACTCGCAAAAATACCATTATCTAAACCTCCTTCTTTCCAAGGAGTTTCAGTTGATATTAAAACTGGTAAACCTTGTGATAATGACTCATAAATAACGTGTCCATAATTCTCACCTAGTGTTGGGAAGAAAAAGAAATCTTGTTGGCCAAGTATTTCCTCAATTTCGTAAGGGAACTTAGGACCTAAAAAATCGACAGAAATATTTGCTGGCATCGCCTCTTTCTTTAACAAACACTGATTATAATACTCTTCATCCTCTGCAGGACCAACAACAACAAATTCAAGTTTACCTTCAATCTTTAAATCCGCCAAAATATCCAAAGCAAACAACAAATTCTTCTTAGGCGTTATTCGAGAGTAAAAAATAAATTTACTTATAAAAGCCACCTTTTTACGTGGCGTCTCTATTGCTTGTGTAGCAGGAATATTCTGAGCTAAGGTAATGCGATTTTTTGGAAATTTCGAACAGATAAAATTGTACTCTATCGATGATGTTGCTTGAAAGACTATATCTCTATATCGAAATATTTTAAAAAACTTTATAAAGATTTCCTTTTTAAAGTTTGATAAACTCATAGCCCCTTCATCAAATTCTCCGCGAGGCGCTACTACTATTTTTATTTTATGTCCAAAAAGCTGACAAATCCTAACTTTAATTAAATTTAGTTGAGTTGTCATTGAAAAAAAACTATTGAAATAAATCACATCGGGTTTAATTTTCAATATATTTGACAATACAAACATTTTATATTGGACATCTGTAAGATATTTTATCTGAAATTTATTTAATCTTATCCATTTATTTGTTGAAATATTATAGGGTTGTTTTTTCCGCCCTAAATCATAATTTTTTGTCAAAACAAAAAATTCATAATCCCCAGATAAAAGATTCGTCAAATTCGCAATGCTCTTTATCGGCCCCCCCCCGAGATAACCTGGAATGAAGTAACTTGTAAAAATTAATATCTTTTTCATAGTGATCTAATGAAATTTCTGGCCAGCTTTTAATTGTAGAAACTTTTCCACATCTCTCATTTTAATAACTTTTGCCGGGTTTCCACCTACTATTGAGTATGGTGGAACATCCTTAACAACCAATGCACCAGCTTGAATAATAGCTCCCTCGCCTATGTTGACTCCTCCTAAAATAATTACTCTCGAACCAACCCACACAAAATCTCCAATTTCAATATCTTTTATTATATATGTTTCATCATAAGGAATTTTCTCCCCTTTATAGTTGTGATCACTACATATCATTAAACAATCTATACCTGAATGAAAATAATTACCAATTTTAACCTTCCCAACGCCATTAATGGTCATTCCATTAAAATTAACGTGATCTCCAATTATCGTATTGTTATTTATTTTGGATTTCCCCCAAACCCGTAAATTCTTACAGCTTCCTTTTGCTTTTCTTTTTATCAAAAAAACATAAAAAGCACCGCGTAACTTAATAAATAAGGAATAAAAAAAACTAAGCATATTTTAAAAACATTTTTTGAGATCCAATTAGAGTGATTAGGCTAATGATCCCCCAGGATATAGCACTTACTTGCGCAGCAAAGATTAAACCAAATTCATGCAAATACAAAAAATTCATGCAAATACTAAATAAAAATGCTGGAAAAGATGAAATCGTTAGAAGCCAATTTCTCTTATAAAATTGAATAACCGGTGCAGCCAGCCAATAACCAAATTGAAAAACTACTGAAATAGACATCCAAATTATCAGCTGTTTACCAGGCACAAATTTTCCCCCCAAAATAAAAGGAAGGTATTGATACAATATAGAACAGAAGATGATACTAAAGACTCCAAACATTAAAAATATTAAAACTCTAATTTTATTGAATTTACGCTTTGAAATACCCTTTGAAAGATTTTTTAGAACCCAAGGATGCCATGCCGCGTTAAAAGAGACTGCCAAAATTTGCAAAATTGAAACAACCTGAAAAGTTGCATTATAAATTCCAACTTGATCGTTCCCAAGTTTATCACCAATAATAAATCTATCAGAAAGGGCAAATAAATAGGCCAAAATACTATTAATTGCCAAAGGAACAACATAATTCAACAGCTCTTTAATTTGACCCAAATTAATCAGAAATTTCAGATTATATTTCTTATTTAAGAAATATAGACTTACAATAAAGTAAACGAAGTATGTAGCAGATTCAACAATTGTGGCGCTAAAGACCGTTAATATCCTAAAACCATATAAACACCAAATCAGTAGAAAGTAGAGTATAGATTGTCCTAGTACCAAAATGGCAAATGTCTTATTATTATCCTCACACCGTAACAACCCCCTTTCAATGTTATTCACACATGTGAAAAAAGAGACAAAAACAGCGATGGTGAAAAGATATTTTGGAACTCCAATAAGTTCCTGAAAAATCTGAGCCGGAACCACAATTATACATATTCCGATAATTATTGTACTGACAAGGTTGATAAAAAGCGATTGAGAAATATATTCGCCAAACTCATCGCCCTTTTTTTCATAATATTTCCTAATAATACCTTCCGACATATTAATACCGATAATCGGTATAAGAATATTTATGATAGCTTTGTAAAGTGAAAATGCACCATATGACTCTAGACTAAACACCCTAGTGAATAGGGGTAGCAAAAAAAATGGAAAACTCTTATTTACAAAATTTATTATGGTATAGACAAAAGCAGATTTAAATAGGCTCTCTTTTCTTAAGCTATTTTTCATTTTCACACATTTAATACTTGAAACCGCTCACTATAATATTTTTCCACAACTCTAACCTTATTTACGAACGATTTGTTTAGCACTGGTGTAGGAATTTCAACGAATAAAACTTCGCAAGTTGGGAATAACTTTGACAATGTGTATAAAGCTGTAGAATAAAAAGAAATTATACGAGAGGGATATAAATCCTGCTGAAGTAAAAAGATCTCAATCATTCCTATTCCTTTCACAACCTGAACGTCAAATAAAGAAAAAACATCGTCCAGTAAACTTATATCTTCATAACGGTGAGGAACATAATAGATAATTCCCTCCACTTGTTTAAAAATATTTATAAGCAATTCTTTATATTTATCCAAGCTTTTTACGACGCCTGCATTGACCAAATTTGCTCCAATAAAAAGAGTCCCATGATTTCCAATTCTATCAGAATTAAAATTTCTTCTCAAAAACTGAAATTGATGGGTGTAAACCTCTCCGTTATTATTTGGAATAAAATCAAAAACTGTGAACCAATTCACTACAACATTCCTGCTCTTTTGCAGTGAAAAGACTTTTACCATTATATATTTTATGAAATTATTAACAGACCTCAAAGAATTGAAACAGGTTAAATAAAAATCATATTCTTTAATTCTATTATTTATCGTTAACGTTGCTGCACCATCGTCCAAAGAAAACAGCTTCGCAAACTTTAGATTACAAATCAGCAGTTTAATTGAAAATTCATCTAAGTGCCCTACCATTAATTTATTATACCCTATCTTTCTGTTTTTACTAATGAATTTTAATTTCCTCCATAAAAAAGAGAATTCATTAGTATATCGGATATACGAAAATTCACACAAAATTCCAAGTGTGAATTGTTCTATAAGAGATAGCATCAATTTGTTAGTATTGTCATGTTTACTTAAAAAAACAAGCACATGATAATTTTCCTTACCATTCCTTTCTTTATCACGAAAATGATAAATAGCCTCCAACGCACTTATCAATTGGAAAGGAGAAGCAACAACAATTAAGTTTTCTTTACTATTTGACTTTACTAATTCCACGAACTAACATATAGTTTAAAAATAAATCTTGATTATTTCGATACATCCAAAATCTTAGATATTATCAACCAGAATTGATTACTTAAAAAGTCGGTAATACTGAATAAAATATGATTCCGCACTGTTTATCATTTTTTTATGTCAATAATATAATCTTTCACCATTTTATTATACTTCATTTTAAAGTCAGTAATGTTACGAGCCTCTTGAGTAACTACAGCATTCTTGTGTGTATAAAAGTATGTATCCCTACCCCACCACACAACGCCATCGACTGCTCTTCCTTTATATCTCACAGTATTAATTTGCTTTATTCTATTAACAAAAGTACTTTTAGGTATTATTTCAAACCAATATCTTTTAGTTCTAGAATTCTTATCTCCTTGGTAGCGATGCCAAACCAAAGGATACACTCTTTTATCTAATTTCGAAGCAAGTGATAATGCATAGGATACATCGTCAAGATTACCTATATTATCTGGTGTATAACCATACATAGATGGATAAAGAACATCGCATTGTTTAAGTAAATCAATTATCTGATTATGACTGTGGAGTTTAGCTTTTTCATTTGCAAAACGTATTCCTCGAAATGGAATTTCAAAAAATCCCCATTTCACATTAGGTCTCAATTTTTGGGCATAAGATATAGCCTTAATAAATTCCGCTCGTACTTGCTTAAATGCTGAGTTTTCAGATTTTGATTGTGCCAATATCTGATAAGCTTTTCCTTCCCAATCCAACATTCCATAACCACCGGCATTTTTCTTAGGAAAAGCTTTATTTATCGCTCTCGTAAGTGATGTCAAATCGACCTTCAAAGGATCGTTTGGGTAGATATCTTTTCCATATATTATTTCCAAACGACCGATCTCGTTACCTCCAATTTCTGAATATGTTGTTGAAGATAGATCATCCATACCTAATAGTAATTTCGATTGAGGGTATACCACACCTACAAGAAATAAAAAAAACAATACTGCACTAATTCTTACCATATTACAAAATATTTCAACAAATAATAGCATTCAATTACCATACCACACATCATATATAAATTAAAACCAAATATTATTATTTTGCATATCTCTCAGAAACGCAACACATTAATAATATTGAAACGGGGAACAAATAACGTGGGGCAAAGATTGGAGAAATACAAAAAACTACTAAATAGATCACTCCAAAATAAACAAAATTATTTCTCAACCCAGCCTTCTTACGTATCGTCCAATATATAAGAACAGTATTAAACAAACTTTGAGATAAGACGAAAAAATTATTGTATAAATCTGTCATATCAAAAATTTTATTAATCCTATATATCAAACCTACAAATAGAAAAAAAGCTTTTGGAACGAACACTAAAATATATCCGAATAGCTGATTTTGGATTCCAATTAGTGCTGTAAAAAGTCCGGAGCCTTCGGTAGATTTCTCCCCTACAAGCGTAGCAACATTATCAACGTATGAAAAGCTAGATAGATTTAATGGATAAAAAATAGAAACCCCTAATATCAAAGTAATTAACGTGCTAAGCCTTCTATTTCGCCAAGGGTTAATGGGACTAGTGGCCAATGCAAAAATAAGAGAAACCAAACAAAGCTGCCACCGAACTAGAAATGACAAAATGACCACCCAAATAAGAAATTTAATCCTCTTAGTACTATTATACTGTAATAAAAGAGCAATTACCAAAAATGAAAATATTTCCTTATTGATTCCAATGACACTACCGATCATCAAAGGACTAAAGATCAAAAGCAGTAGGAACTTTACAGCATCCATTGAATAAATGGTAATAATTTTCTTGAAGGCTGAATAGAAAACTATCATATTTAAAACAAAAATCAAATAATAATTGCCGCCTAAAACCTTTAAAATAAATAATGGACCTAACAAGTTAAAATTAAGCGCGCTAAGCTCTGCAAAGCTTAATTTCATTTTATACAGATTCATATAGGTTTCTGAATCTGCGAAGAAATTAAAGTCAATATTTTCCTCTATAGCATCAATACCCCAAATATTTAGAAAGACCAAACAAAAAATGAAGTATGTAAAAAAAATAACGTTATATGTTTTCATTTCTCTGTTGTAATTCAAGGAGCTCAGCTAATTTAAAGTCAATTTCTGAATCTATATCAATAGAACTCTGTTTCTCCATAACATACGCATATGACTTTTCTGAGTAAAAAAGTCGCTTTTCCTTTAGCAAGCTCGTTTTAACAATGTAAATAGCCCCATTAGGTGTATATGTTTTTTTATATTCCTGCCTGTTTACTAAATCTATATCTGAAAATACATCAAGAAACTTCAGATCTTCGTCAATATACTTACACCAAAAAATAGGATGATCTGTCTCTGTATAGCTAATAACCGATTCTGCGTTTTTATCTCGGTATAAGGCTACACTTTCATCAAGGTGCTCCACCCTTCTTAATGGGCTTGTTGGTTGTAAAACAATAACCTCTTCAAAGTTCTTATTAAATTTTTCCCTCAATAAATTTAATGTGTAAATGATAACATCTATGGATTTTGCAGTATCTCCTGAGAGTTCTGCCGGTCTCAATTCAGGAACCCAAGCACCGTGTTTTTTTGCAATCTCAGCAATCTCCAAAGAATCGGTAGAAACTAAAACATCAGTAACATAGACGCTAGCAAGAGCCGCTTCAATTGTGTATGCAATTAATGGCTTCCCATTTAGGGGCTTAATATTTTTTCCTGGCAATCCTTTTGATCCACCTCTCGCTGGTATTATTACTAACATATATTATTTAACTTTGATGTTTTTAGACAATCGAATAAAAAACTTCTCAAAATATTCGTATACGAAGAAACTAATTATTAATGTAATTATCATTGAACATATAATAACCATTTCTTTATTCATCTGAAATCTAGATTTTATGACATAATTAAAAGCCCTAAATACTATTGGATGCACTAAATAAATTGAATAACTAACTTCTCCCAGAAACAAAAATGCTTGATGAACCGGTCGCACTGTTATATTATTTAATTTGAAAAAACAAATACAAATTATGACACTACAAAATGATAAAACTAATCTATTGGTTCCGTATATAAGCTCCGTACGCTCAATTCCTACAGGCCAAAGAAAAAATAACAAAATCACTAAAGATAACACTATAACAATCTTAATTTGTGAAAATGTCTTATCAACAAAAAACTTACCGATTGCCATTCCGACAAAAAATAAAAATACCTGATTCAATGGATTTACATATATTTCCCAATTATTCTCCAAGCTTACTCTAGGATTAATCATAAGATAAGCAAAGTAACCAAATACGAAAAGGAAGATAAAATTTAATGAAATAGCTATTGAAGGCCGTTTAAAAGTAAATATCAACAAAGGAAAGAGCAAATAAAAGAATAGCTCATTTCCTATAGACCACGCTCCAACAGCTATAGCATCATTAGGTTTAAATAAAGCAAATCCTCCAGTGAGGTTAAGTATTAGAGTCTCCACTGTTGGAAGCTCTCTGGAAAGTAAAATAGTTAATATAGATGCAAGCCATAATAACGGAAATATTCGAAAAACCCTCTTCAGAAAAAAGCTCTTAATACAACAAGCGCTCAGTGTAAAATTATGTTGATATACATAATATAATGTAAGCCCACTTAAAATATAGAAAATTGAAACCCCATATATACCGATTTTTCCTAAAAAGCTATCGGGCGAATTTCCTATTGACATCCAAGAACAGTAATGATATATCATAATAAAAAATGCCGTTGCACCTCTTAGATAATCTAATGTATACAGTCTTTGCATTTTCTACAACTTTATATGTTTAATATCTTCTTGCGCCTTCCTAAAATCCTCATGTTTCCCTATATCCAGCCAATAACCATTAATGGGATATGTAATCAATTTCAAATTCATCTCAATTATACGATCCATTAAGTCTGTAATATCAAAAAACTGATTTTCGGGAATCATTTTTAAAAGACTACGCTTTAAAATATAAATTCCTGCATTGGAATAATATGTATAGCGGGGTTTCTCCTTTAATGACTTTACTGTATTTGTCTCATTCACTTCCAATACGGCATATGGGACATCTACATGGTATGATGTTGCCGCAACAGCCATGTCTGAATCAGATTCTTTGTATGTCTTAAAGAAGTCTGTATAATCGATATTAGTTAATAGGTCAGAATTCATCACAATGATATCATCGTGTTCAAAATGATCAACTAACAATATTGAACCAATTGTTCCTAAGGGTTTATCTTCACGAACATATTTAATATTTAAATTTCTATCAGCACCGTCCCCAAAATATTCTACCAGCTGATCACCAAGGTAATTAATACTAAGGTTAACATTTTTAACACCTACTTTTTGCAAACGATCAATATTGTATTCGATAATGGGTTTATCACCTACTTTTAATAATGGTTTAGGAGTTTTTTCTGTCAATGGACGTAAACGCTTACCTTCTCCTCCCGCCATCAATACAGCATCTGCAGGAATTAATGTAGTACGGGTTCTAAAATTTAGTACATCAACAATAACTTTTTCATCATTCAAAATAGGTACAATTTTAAAATGATTGGAACGATATGATTCCAACTTATCCAAACTATATTCCTTTTCAAGGATAAATTTAGGATTTGGCTGAATAAAATCGATAATTAGGTTTTCGAAGCCAAGCCCTTTAATAAATCCTCGACGTAAATCTCCATCAGTTAAAGATCCTAAAAGTTTATTTTGATTATCAACGACAAAAAGAATAGCATCCGAAGCTAACTGATCTAGCTTGATTAACGCTTCACGAACGGTTTCTGTCTGCTGAATAATATGCTTTTCAACAATATTCATTTCTCTATGTATTTATATTGTAAAACTCTTTTGTACGTAATTTATTAAAATCAATAGCTGCCAAAATATTTATTATTTTTTCTGAGGTATCGCCATCTCCATAGGGATTCACAGTAGCTAAAATTGACTCCTGAAAAGTCGTATTTCTAACCTTCTCAAAACAATTCAAAATTTCTGTTTTATTTATAGAACAATTTAGGATACTTTCTGCCTGTGTTCTTCCTTTTTGTCTGTCACCAATATTGATTGTAGCCGTTAGCAAAGATGGTGCTTCAATAATTCCGCTAGAACTATTCCCAACAATAGCATCACACATTTTTACTACAGATAAAAACCGTAAGCTACCCAGTGAATTATATGAAGAAGCTTTTTGTGGATTTTTTGCCACAAATTTATCAATCATTTGATTAATAATGCGTCCATCTGTATCCGCATTTGCCTTTGTAAAGACAAAATAACTTTCGTGCTGGTCGTCAATTGCACTTAATAGAACCTCGAACTGCTCTTCTGATGAGATATGGGATAAGGTTTCTGGATGAAATGTTACTTGATAATTGTAACGGTTAAATTGAATACCAAGATCTTCTTCCAATTCATCACGTGTTAACAAAGGTAAAGTAACAATATTATCCAATCCGATAGCTCCGACATTATGTACATTGAGAGGGTTCTCGCCCATCTGAATTACTCTCAACCTATATTCATCTGTCGAAGTAAAGTGAAGCGCACTTATTTTTGTAATAGCATGTCTAATTGCATCGTCATAAGCTCCCTCAGTTATTTCACCTCCATGCAAATGAATAATAGGAATATTAAAGATTGCAGCCGATGAAGCTACAGAAAGCATTTCATAACGGTCTCCTAATATAACGACCGCATCCGGACTCAGTCGTGTAAATACATCTGCATAACCAATCATACCAATTCCCATTGACTTAACAATCCCCGTGGCAGTGTCTGAGGATAATAACATCTCTACCTTCTCGTCTATATTAAAACCATCTTCCTCAATAAAATTATAGGTAAGACCAAATTCTGGAGATAAATGAGCCCCAGTAACTAGAGTCTGTAGTTCAAAATTCACACTGTCTTGAAGCCTCAACATCAATGGTTTTAACAAGCCATATTCCGCGCGGGTTGCCGTCACAACACAAATTTTTTTCATAGCAAATAAATTAAATCGTCCACTTCAAAATCTTGCCCTGCTATTTTACCGACAACTTCATCCCATAACATCGGTGAAATACCATCTCCTGGACGTTTTACTGTTAAATTGTCCTCTGTAAAAAAATCGCCAGCTTTTATAGAAGTTTTCGCAACTATACTTTTCCGCGCAATTGCCATGTTTTTTTTCTCTGATTCACTTGGCTCTTTCAAACCTGAGCCACCAATAGCTAGCTCAATATTCCTTATCGCTAAGACCATAGCTTTTAAATCATTAGGCTCCAATGATGCTGCATGATCAGGCCCCTCCATGGTTTGATCTAAAGTAATGTGTTTTTCAATAACTTTAGCACCTAAAGCAACTGCTGCAATCGGAACTTCAATCCCAAGAGTATGATCTGAATATCCTATTTCAGTGTCAAAAGTTTTTCCTATATGCAACATTGCTTTCATATTAACATCCTTCATAGGTGTCGGATATTCTGTATTACAATGCAAAATTGTGATATTTTCTCTCGCAATACCTGCCTTCGAGAAAACATCCACAGCTCGGCGGATATCTTCCAATGTGCACATGCCTGTAGATAGGATTACTTTGTTAAATAGCATCGCCGCCTTGCGGAGATATGGTAGATTAGTAATTTCACCAGAAGGTATCTTAACCAAATTCAAGCCAATATCCTTCAAATATTGTAAAGAATCTAAATCAAATGCAGTAGAGAAAAAATTAATGCCTTTATAGTTACAATATTGAATCAGCTTCTCATGATCTTGATGAGATAGCTCCAATTTTTTCAACATATCTAGTTGCGTTCCTTTCTCGTCACCAGTGTTTTGGATCTGATAATCTGCCTTCTTAGCAGATTTAGCAACTAATTTGTCTGCTTTAAAGGTTTGAAATTTTATAAAGTCAACACCCGCTTCAACAGCCACGTCAACTAATTTGAATGCATTTTCTAGACTACCATTATGGTTTACTCCCGCTTCTGCAATAATAAGAACTCTACTCATATTACTTTATTTTTTTTGCTGGGTTGCCGGCAACAGTATCCCCATCTGCGACATCCTTAATCACAACAGCACCTGCACCTATAACCGCATTACTACCTATTCTAATTCCTTGTTTTATCACAGCATTTGCTCCAATGAAGGTACAATCGCCAATAGTTACATTACCCGCCAAAACCGCTCCTGGACCAATGTGGACAACATCGCCAATGACCGATTCATGTTCTACAATACAACCAGTATTTAATATACATTGACTACCAATACTAACCATGGCATTAACAACCACATTAATATTAAAAAAATTCCCTTCTCCTATTCGAGCTGTATTACTCACTTGCGCTGATGGATGAATAAGATTAATAAATTTCCCTTTATTACTGGAAATTCTCTTTGCAATCTTTCCACGGATAATATTATCTCCAATACCAACAATGTAAAACCTATTGTCTTTCCACCTGAAAGATTCAACCGACTCATTTCCAAAATATTTCAATCCATAGGGATTATCAGATTGCTCGTACACTTCACAATATCCATCTATGTGAATACCGGCTAATAAAGCCGTTTCTATAATAACATAAGCATGTCCGCTATATCCAATTATAACAACGCTATCTAACACTGCTTGGTATATTTACAATTCTTTCTTCTAAAAATTCCGCATTATGCTGCAAATCACGCTGACAGGATTTATACATAGGCAATCGATACATTAACGTCCAAATAGGACGAGTCATTATACCTTGTTCATTGGTATTTTTTAAAAAGTTATCTCTTTCAGACCTATCGTTTAATTCCACACACATCAACCAATAGTTTGCCTTCGTATTTGGCAATTCTTTCCTAAATTTTACACCTTCAATTAAAAAAAACTCTTCATATGCAGCCGCCAAGCTTCTTTTATCTTGAAGAAACCCCTCTAATTCTTCTAATTGCGCGCAAGCTAAAGCAGCATTCAAATTAGGCATGCGATAATTATACCCCAACTCATCATGATAAAATTCATAAGGATGAGGTTTTTTAGCAGTAGTTGTCAAGTATTTAGCATGGCTTCCCATTTGTACATCATTTGTTATAATAGCTCCACCCCCGCCACAAGTAACAGTTTTATTGCCATTGAATGAGAAACCTCCTACCAATCCTAACGAACCAGTATGTTTACCTTTATAATAGCTGCCCAAAGATTCAGCAGCGTCCTCGACAACTGGTATCTTCCATTGATCACAAACATTTAATAATTCATCGATATGTACCGGAAAGCCAAAAGTATGCATTGGCATACATGCTGAAATTCTGCGCCCAGTCGATTTATTATAGCAACCATCATCTCGTAGTTCTCCAAATTCCTCTAAAAAGACTGCCACCGCATTCGGAGATAATCCCATCGTATCCAAATCAACATCCAAAAAGACTGGATGTGCTTGATTGTAGGCTATTGCATTTGCAGTCGCAACAAAAGTAAGCGCCTGTGTCAAAACCTCGTCTCCTTCTTTGACACCAGCCAATCGCAATGCTACTTGCAACGATGCTGTTCCATTAACTACTGCAACAGCCTTTGCTGTCCCTGTAAACTCTTGCATAAGAACTTCGAACTTGTCAACATATGCACCTACAGAAGATACAAAAGTAGAGTCAATAGTATCCATTAAATACTTTTTCTCATTCCCTCTAAATCGAGGCTCATGTAGAGGAATAAAATCGTTCGTTTTATATTGGTCTCTTATAAAAGACACTAATTGATTAATAGTATTCATATTACATTTTGCTGTCTAGATACTTACCCGTTTCTTTGTGTCCAAAATCAGGAATCATCTCAAAAAATAAATCTACAATATCTTCCTTTTTCCAACGACAATTATTCTTTAAAGCACTTATTTTTTTCTCGAAAAGGCTTATTTTATCCTCTTCTATATTTAGCTCGTTTTTAATTACCCCTAAATTTTCAAAGCGCTCCAAATCTAAAACCTCCTTCTCTGTAAAAAACTCTTCAAAATCTTTTTCTCCGGTTGTGTCACTTGAAGTAAATAAACAAGGCCATTTTCCTTCTTCTGGCAATACATCCATTAAACTTCTCGCCTCATCTTCATCCTTACATAAATAAGGTTGATATCCTAATCCAGTTAGATATTTTTCTGCTATTTCTGCAAAAGTGATTAGATGTAGCTCTTCACTAAGTTTTGGAAAAAAGATATCTCTATTTTCGCCAAAAATGCATGACATCAAGCACAACTCGCCCGATTCTTTAGGGATTACAAAATAGCGTTTAATATCATTGGGGGCTACAATTGGTTGTCTTTTCTCAATTCTCTTATTAAAGCCATGCAAAAGAGAGCCGTCCGAGAATGCGACATTGGCAAAACGAGCTGTAGAAATTGTGATATCTTTACTACGGCGCATTAAAAACATTTCCATTATTCTTTTTGAGGCGCCCATCATATTAACTGGATTTGCAGCCTTATCAGTTGAAACACAAAAATATTTTTTTACTCCTTTTTCAATAGACTGTTTTAATGTCTTATCTGTATTAAAAACATTTACATCAATCAAGCGCATCAAAGTAAATGGATCTTTCTCGCTCCTAACATGTTTTAATGCCGAAAGATTTAATACATAATCATAATCACCATCAGATTCCCAGAATGCATCATATTCAACAGATCCGATATCCAATGCAAAAGTTTGAAAATCACCATCAATATATCCAAAAGAGCTTCGAATATCCCTTACGAGCTCAACCATATTATTTTCGCTTATGTCTACGACATGTAATTTCTTTGGATTTCGCTTAAATATCTCTTTTGTTGTTGCCTGACCGATCGACCCAGCTCCTCCTATCACCAAAAAACTAGAAGAAGAAACAATTTTACTTAACTCATCTTCACTTTTTAAAATATCTCTGGTAAACAATTCCTCTGTTCTACCAATTAAATTAAGAGCATCCATATTTTATTCTCCTATAGCGTAATAATTAAACTTTAATTCATTAAGCATCTTTCTGTCTAACAATTTTCGGCCATCAAAAATAAATGCTGGTTTTTTCATCTCTTCTTTAATTTTCGACCAATCATAGCTTTTAAATTCATCCCATTCAGTCAGTATCGCAATAGCATGGGCACCTCGAAGCGCATCATAAGGATTATTAATGACAGTCACCAGTCGGCGGTTATCTTCTGGTGAGCGTGTACCGAGATAGTCAAGATCCTTATAAATCTGCGCCGCTGAAACTTTTGGATCATAAACAACTAAATGGGCCTCTTCCTCCAAAAGATGATCGGCTACGTAAATAGCTGCAGATTCACGTGTATCATTGGTATCTTTCTTAAAAGCCCAACCTAGGAATACAATTTTCTTGCCATTGACCGTATTGTACATCGTCTGGATAATATTTTCAGCGAAACGTGCCTTTTGATGGTCGTTAAGAATAATGACTTGCTCCCAATAATCCGCTACGGCTGTCAAATTGTAAGACCGTGCGATATACACCAGATTCAGAATATCCTTTTGGAAACAAGAACCACCAAAGCCCACGGACGCTTTCAAAAACTTAGCTCCAATACGACTGTCATAACCAATGGCACGTGATACTTCATCTACATTGGCACCGGTAACTTCACACAATTCTGAAATCGCATTGATTGAGGAAACACGTTGTGCCAAAAATGCATTTGCAACCAATTTTGACAATTCAGAAGACCATAAATTAGTTGTTAAGATTCGTTCTCGGGGAACCCAGGCTTCGTAAATTTTAACTAGCGACTCAATTGCGTCTACGTCTTCACCACCGATCAATACACGATCCGGATTCTGTAAGTCATTAATAGCGGTCCCTTCAGCTAGAAACTCTGGATTGGATAAAATGTGAAAATTGACCCCATTGCCAGTATTATCCAAAATACTCTTCAATGCTTCAGCTGTACGGACGGGCAGAGTAGACTTTTCAACAACAATTTTATCTGATTTAGCAACCGCAGCAATTTGACGGGCACATAATTCTATATATTTTAAATCAGCAGCCTGTCCCTTACCTTTACCATAGGTCTTGGTTGGTGTATTAACAGAAATAAAAATCATATCGGCTTCATCAATAGCTTTCTCTACATCAGTAGAAAAGAAAAGATTTCGACCACGTGCATCCGCAACTACAGCATCAAGCCCCGGCTCATAAACCGGAAGTTTCTCTAAATCAGCATCATTCCATGCAGCGATACGAGAATGATTTAAATCGACTACTGTAACTCTAATATTTGGATTTTTCTGCGCAATGATTGACATCGTAGGCCCACCTACATAACCCGCACCAATACAAGTTATCTTTTTAATTTCCTTCATTTAACTTATTCCAGTTAGTTTTTTATTATCTTATTTATATAACAACTTTAAAGCAAAGTGTCCATTTTTTCATAGAGAATAATTATTCCTTGTGCCTTTTCAACACCCTCTGTGTATACGGACACCTTCTTACCAAGTATTGTGCCAGCTTTGGCAGAAGCTTGCTTTAAATATTCTAAATTAAGTTCCTTTCCTTGAACCAATACTTCAATATGCCCAGAATCTACTCCTTCTGCATAGTCACCCAATAATGCTACAAACTCAACATCCCCCGCACGTTCTAAAACCTGATCAACAAAGACCTCAATTCCCAAAAAGTTATGAATTAATCCCTGCAGCGAGGAAAAAAGAGAATGTTTAATATTGGCACGGTAGTATATTTTATGCTCATCATTCTCCCGTATTAAATAGCCCGCCGAAGTCAGCTGATTGAGTTCCTTACGAATTGCATTAGTAGACTCCTTAAATTCATCAGCCAACCCCCGTAAATACCCGCGATTGCTTGCTGAAATAAAAAATTTGATCAGTAGCTTAAGCCTCGTCTTGGAAGTAATCAATGTATCGAGCATTGGTACAGCATTAGATTGAGTAACAAAAGTACTCATCTAAATTGATTGATGCAAATTAAAAAATTGTTAGCTAATCATGGACTGCTGGCCATACTCCACGTGGAACATTTAAACTTATAGACTCAGGACACCCCTAATTGGGGTCTATATAAATGAAAATAACTAAAAATAGATTATACCAGATTGTTCAGACCTCGGCTTTTTTATAAAGAGCTGAAATAAGCAAAATCGCTGTAAATGACTCGGGCCTATTTTGTTCAAAATTCAGCACACCAGAAATACTTACACGGCCACCTGTTAGATCTTCAATCTTTGCTGTACGTCTATTTATCTTAAAACGAACAGAAACATCAGACTTAGTATTATCTTTCCGTTCAAAGGGAATAACTAGAATCTGCTCCAAGTTAACATCCAAAGCAGAGTGTAATGGTTTTACTTTTCGAATAACAATATTCTTGAGCCGGTCATCGTTACGTTCGGCCTTAAAGATAAACACCCCGCTTCTGGCATTTCTATCACCACTGTATTGCCCTGGGCGCTCCTGAAACATATAACTCACAGTCATTCCGACACTTTTATTAAATCGTTGTTCTTGCTGTTTTTTCTGCCAGAAAAAATATCCCGCTAAAAATAAAAAAATAAGTATGGCTATGGTCATAATATCAAATATGTTGGTTAAAATTAAATGACTAAAGTGCTGCACATCCGCGCTATTAAACACTAACCAAATATCTGATATTACTATTAATTCAACGTTAAATCGACCAGGGACAAATAGGGGACATTTGAGAATGCACTCGGCAACAGATAGCTATGAAGATTAACTTTTTGTTAACAAAGTACCTTAGAGGTATAGGTTTTAATAAAAAATACAATTCCGAAACAAAAGAGCCGCTTCATAATATGATCCGGCTCTTTTGTCAATCTAGTCAATCAGTTTGGACTGATGGCGTTCTAATGTATTGTATATTTTTTTGACGTCCTGCGACTTTTCTTTCTGCAGTACAAGAATAGCATCTTTGGTATGTACAAGTATACTATCTTTCAAGCCAACAAAGGCGGTATATACATCCGTACCGATCACCATATTACCATTTTCATCCACCGGATGGCCAGTCTGTTTAAGATAATCATACATGGACTCAAAAGACCCAAGATCTGACCACTGAAAACTCGTCGCAACTACGCGAATTTTTTTTGACCGTTCCATTACAGCATAATCAATGGAAATAGAAGGGATTTCCTTTGATAAAGTTAAATCAAGCTCCCCATCCTGACGATGTTGCCAGGCATTAAATGCTGTTGCATATACCTTGGGCTCGAAATTCTGTAATTCACTTAAGAAGGTATCTGCGCGAAAACAAAACATACCTGAGTTCCATAGGAAATTGCCACGCTCTATAAAATCCTCTGCTGTATCCTGATTCGGCTTTTCCCGAAAAGACAGTACTTTATCATCTTTGTATTCAATATAACCATACCCCGTTTCAGGTCTTGTTGGCTGTATACCAAAGGTGACAATATAACCTTTGTTTGCTTTTTCAATACCTGCCTGAATAGCTTTCGCATAGGCCTCATCGCCCACAATCACATGATCCGAAGGAGTGACAATAAGGATATCATCATGCTGAGCAGCGAATGCCGCAAAAGCAATTGCCGCAGCGGTATTACGCGGTGTAGCTTCGACAATATCGATATAGTCCACTTTATTGTTTTCCATCACCTCGCGGCTCAACCCATGATTATCACGGTTGCCCACGACAATGACTTGACCACATAAGGACTGATTGCGCTTGACGGTCATTTCAAACAAAGATCCCTCTTTGAATAAAGAAAGATATTGTTTTGGATAGCTTTTACGTGATAAAGGCCAAAGGCGGCTACCTACTCCACCTGTCAACACCACATGGATAATATTGCTCATTATTAATTATTTTTTTTCTAATTCTTTATCCGCAACAACTTTGCGCAAGCCCTCACTTGAAAAACGATGTGTACGTTTATTATAATAGATTTCTATATTTTCCTCTATACAATAAGATCTTCCCGTAAAATCTGTATCCCGATACTCCTCACCAATAATACGTATTTGGATCGGCAAAGCTTTGATCATATCAATAAGGTCCTGTTCAGTCTCGTAGGGGATAATCTCATCCACATAGCGACAGCCTTCCAATTGAATATAGCGTTCGACAATAGTCTGCGTTGGCTTGGCTTTCTCAGGAAAGACTTCGGAGGGATCCGTATTAAGCCCAACAATTAAATAATCACAGTGTCTTTTTGCTTCCTCCAGCATCATAATATGGCCAGCGTGTAATAGGTCGAACACACCGAAGGTAATTCCTATCTTCATCTTTGTCTAAATGGATTTTAAAACTGTTTCTACATCTGAGTTGGCTTCCGCTACAATCTTACGCAAACCTGAACTGGAAAAACGATGATCGCGACTATTGAAATATAACTCGATCCCTTTCTCTTCACAATAAGATCTGCCTGTAAAACTTTTCTCCCGATACTCATCGCCCACGATGCGCACATCCACCTTGAAGGAACGAAGAATATCTTCAAGATCCTGTTCGGTCGCATAAGGCACAATCTGGTCCACATATTTGCAGCCTTTGAGCTGGATATAACGTTCGACCACAGTCTGTGCAGGCCTGTTTTTCTCGGGCCGATCTAGGGTCGGATCGGTCTGCAAACCGCAGATCAAGAAATCACATTGACGCTTAGCATCCTCAAGCATTTTGATATGTCCAGCATGCAGCAGATCAAATGCACTAAAGGTAATACCAATACGCATGTTCTTAGTGGGTATATTTATCATAATTGCAATAAATTTAAACGAGTATAAAGGAACACCTATTTATCTATCAAAGATAAAACTTATAATGAGAACAATAGAAGACTACCTTTTGTTCTTCTGGAATTTAACGTAAATATCATGCCAAAGAAGAGACTTCAGCATGTCTAAGATAGAGATTGGCACAGGCACGTGCGTCTGAAAGCGCTTCGTGGTGGTTAAGTTCAATACCTAGAACCTCACAACAGGCATTCAGTCTAGCAGGCTTAAACCCTTTTTCCTGATAAATCTTAAACGTACATTCCCATTTTTCCATCAGTCCCAAACTATCATATGGTAGATTATAATAGTTCATGGTCTTACGCAAAACCCCACGGTCAAACAGTTCATTGTGCGCCACCATAAGCCGATTATTGATCAAAGGAAAGATGCGAGGGAACAATTCTTTAAACGTAGGTGCATCAGCGGTATCCCTAGATCTGATCCCATGAACACGCGTTGTCTGCCACATATATTGGTTTTGAGGAGGTTGAATCAGCGAATAAAATTCATCAACGATAACCCCCTGCTCAACCACTACCAGCCCAATGGCACAGGCAGAATTTTGATTAGCCGTAGCTGTTTCGAAATCTATTGCTGTAAAACTTAATCCTGATTGCATGTTCACTCCTTCTTAATGACGAGGTAAAATTAGAGGTTTTTTAGATCATATCAAACCTATCTTTTCCGCTAGGCATATTAAGCTCTTAAAGAATTGACAAAACGCCAGTAGATCAGTAGATTCATATGGTTAATAGAAGTCTCACCGATATATTACAAAGCTTAATTCAAATTTTTAATAAAAGACACTATCTTCTGGCACGCAGCTCCATCTCCATATGGGTTGTGCAGTTCGCTCATCTTATTATATCGAACATGATTAGTTAACAAATCTTGTGCTTCTTTTATTATTTTACTTTTATCTGTCCCTACTAAAACCACTGTTCCTGCCTCTACCGCTTCAGGTCGCTCAGTTGTATCTCGCAAGACCAATACTGGCTTACCCAAACTCGGCGCCTCCTCCTGAACGCCCCCAGAATCCGTAATAATTAAATAGGATTGATTCATTAGCCAAACAAATACCGGATAAGATAATGGACTGATCAAGTGAATATTAACTATATCAGATAAAATCCGATAGACAGGTTTGGCTACATTCGGATTAAGATGCACAGGATAGATAATCTGTACATCCGGATTAGACATTGCGATTTCTTTCAAAGCCTCACAAATATTGATAAATCCCTGACCGTGATTTTCTCTCCGATGACCAGTCACCAAAATCATTTTTTTTGATAAATCCAAAGTGTTTTTCAAAAACACAATATCCTTATCCTCAATACATTTAACCTCATTTGCACTGTAAAACAAAGCATCAATTACTGTATTTCCCGTAACGATAATGTTTTCATCTTTTATATTCTCTAATAGTAGATTTTCACGTGCAGCGTCCGTTGGAGCAAAATGAAAATCTGCGATTCGTCCAGTCAATTGTCGGTTCATCTCCTCTGGAAAAGGAGACCGCTTGTTCTGCGTTCTTAATCCCGCCTCCACATGACATATTTTAGCCCCAGCATAGAAAGCAGCAATACTCGAAGCCATTGTAGTCGTGGTATCACCATGTACATATACGTAATCGGGTTTAAAATCATCCATTACCTCTTTTAGACGTACTATTATTTCCGCTGTCAAGGTATAAAGGTTTTGATCTTTTCTCATTAGATTGAGATCAAAATCGGGATGGATACCAAAAAAGGACAAAACCTGATCTAGCATTTCACGGTGTTGAGCTGTAACACAGACTTTTGTTTCAAACGATGTATCGGCTTGAAAAGCTTTCACCAAAGGAGCCATTTTAATAGCTTCAGGCCTTGTTCCAAATATAACCAGATTTTTTTTCATAAATTATGCAAATAGGATACTCCATTTAAAGAGGTCATAAATCAAATAAGATATTTAAGAATATCTATATTTTTAAACATTTTTTTTATTTTGATCGAAACATGGAATTAAAGACTGTTCATATTGCTCCCATGTATAATTACTTCTGATAAAATCTTTCGCGCCTTTTTTAAGAAAATAGAATTTCTCGCGATCAAAAAGGATATTATTTAAAGCAATTGCAAACTCCTCAGGATTGTCGTAAACAAGAAAATGTTCTCCATCTTTTGCTCCAAAAATAGGATTTGCAGCATATCTAGTGACGACATTGATTGTTCCGAGAGCCATACTTTCGAGAAGTTTATTTTGAATGCCGCCACCATTTTGCATTGGAGCAACAACTGCCAAACCAGAATTTAAAATAATATATGGATCTTCCACATAGCCTGTAATTAAGACGTTCTTTCGCCTTTTTTGAAGATCCAATATAGATGCTGCAGGATTTCTTCCAATAATAATAAGACGAATTCTAGGATCTAAGTGATCAAGTACATGCTTGTCTAGCCACAACATCGCATCAATGTTCGGTTGATAATTCATAGTTCCTAAAAAAACGATATCATTAGAATAATTTAAATCAAGTTTATTATAATCAAACAATACCTTATTTACACCGTTTGGAATCCATTTGACATTATTATTTCGCTGGTTTAAATACTCAGTTTCTTCTTTGTTTACAAGAAGGACGTATCGCGCTTTATCAGCTACATATCTTTCCATGAAAGCTAAACGACCCGCCTCAAGCCGATAGACCAATTTAAAAAATGTTGAGTTCGTATTTTCTCTCGATTTTGTATAACCTCTAGATAGTAAATCTACCATATCAACAATTAATTTATTTCTAGGGACTAAATCAACATAATCACTTGTTCTAATCATACTACAAACTACATAATCATATCTATCTACACTGTATTTCAACTCTTTACGAGCACGTTTGCATTTATAAACCGCTGATTGGAAAGGACTATTAGTAAAGATCGCCTTGGCTAAGTTTAACGTTTTTTCAATTAAATTGACAGTGAAAATATTACAATTAATACTGTTTTCATGAAAATAGGATAAATCGTGCTCTTCTGATTTTAATTGTAAAATCATTAAATCTATCTCAAAATACTTTTTAAGAATTTGGATTAAATTGAATGTTTTGATTCTATACCCACTGTCTGCAGGATACGGAAAACTAGGCAATATTATTAGTACTTTCATAAATTTCACCGAAATATCTCATTATTTTCTCCCTAACAACTTCTCTTGAGAAACGCTTGAGTTGCATCTCACTTTGTTTGATTCGACTATCCATCTGTGATGGATTACGCAAAATACTTTCCATTTTAGCTGCTAAATCTCTTTCGTCATATGGATTAAAGTAAAGGGCAGCGGCACCTGCAATTTCAGGAAGACATGAAGAAGAGCTGCTCAATAATGGCGTCTTATGACACATGGCCTCAATTAATGGAATACCGAATCCCTCTTCTATTGAAGTAAAAACAAACATTGTAGCCTTACTGTACAAGCTCTCTACTTCAGAATCCGTTTGATAACCTAAAAACTCAACGCTTTTCGAAATCCCTAATTCAGTACATAATTTTAGGTAAGAGCTTACTGCTGACCTATCCCTTATACCCAATATCTTAAGTGAATATTGTTCGCGTATTTCTGTCGGAAGCAAAGCAAAAGCTTTCAATAAGACTTTTGTATTCTTATAATCAGGCTCACCTCCCAAATGAAAAATAAATTTCTCTCGAGGTACCGTGCCTTCGCAAACCTTAGATTCAATTGAGTTAGGAATTACCGTGATTTTATCATCCGAAATATTAAATTTATCAATTATCTTCTTCTTTGAATATTCCGACACAGTTATTATATGATCAAACTGTTGAATGACTCTAGGTACGATGAATCTTCTATAGGCTTTGCCTATTTTTTGCCGTAAAGATTTCGAATCACCCAAATTTTCCATAAAGATAAGGTCATGAACAACCAAAATATTAATATTCCCCTCATTCACCATATTTAGTGGTGCCGTATTATAGGGAAATATAAATATTCCTTTATTTTTTTTTTGAAAGAATGGAACACTAACCTGCTCCCAAAATATATAATTTCTTACTCCAAAGGAGTTGTACCGAGGTTCTGTTTCCCCTCCTCTCACTAGAGGAATCACATTATATCCTGCATTCGACAAAACATGATGGATATAATTTATATATTTTCCCATTCCACGAAATTCGCCTTTGGAGAAATTTGCATCATAATAAACGTTCGTAACCATATTCTACACCTGTTGTATTTTAAAAATCTGAATCTCAATATCAAATTTATCCTGAACCAAATTCATAGAATTCATACCAAAGGTCAATCTGGCCTCCGCATTTGTGAGTAGCGTTTCGATTGCATTGGAAAGAGAATAATCATCATTATATTTTATCAAGAATCCGTTATAATTAGTCTTAACCATTTCACTTACGCCGCCACTATCTGTTGCTATAATTGGCAAGCCAACAGACATTGCCTCTAAAATTGAAAGAGGAAAAGATTCAAATTTGGATGGAAGGACAAAAACATCGAGTTCTTCTAAAAATTGATCCACATCATGGACAAATCCTTTTAATACGATATTCTTCACATTGGAGCTATCTAACATTTCTTTTAATTTACCCATATGCGGTCCATCTCCTGCAATACGTAGCTCAACCTTATTACTATTAAATTTCTCAATAAAAACTTTTATGAGCCATTCCAATCCTTTGTTTGCTTCAACGCGAGACAACACTCCAAAGATTATCTTCTTCGGAAAAACTGTTTTATTGTCTGGAATGTGTTTCTTTTTGATAGAGATACCATTATGAATAATATTCACCTTAATTCGGTTAAAAGAAAACACCTCTTTCTGAGCTGCATTATAAAGAAGAACAATATGATGACAAAACAAATAAGAAAGGTTAAGTAGCAATGGACCTAAGAGTCGCCTTATTCCAAAAAACGCGTTATTCGAGGTATGTTTATAAGCTATCTTATTTTTGCATCTAATAAATGGAGCGAGATAAATAACTGCATTTCCATTTAAAATTACTTTGTCGATACTCCTTAATTTTATTTGTTCATTAATTATTCTAATCTTACCGAGCATCCCCTCTGTTCCTAATATATAACTTGTATTGTCAGGAAGAATATCATAAAGTTGCTTACACTTTACAACAGAGTATAGTTCCACATCAGTTTGTTGAAATGCAGTTGCCAAAGCCATTACAAAACGCTGGCCGCCACCAAAAAAAGGAGTTAGATCAACTATTAATATCTTGTCCATCAACATCTTTTTTTAAATAATTAACGATCTCATAAAATACAAAATACAGTCCTAGTAAGTAAATACTAAAACGGAAGAGAAAATTTCCAGGATCATAGGCAAACCAACGAGGATAGACAGACAATATGATAATTGGAACAATTTTTAAAATACTTTTCTCCTCATCTCTAAACGTATAATTTATCCCCTTTGCCAATAGGCAGCCTAGGGCCACTACGCCCATATAACCAAACCATACATATATATATAGCGAAACCAATCCGCCGCCCCCCAGGTCAGTATAGTTTTTACTAAAGCTTGGTAACCTAGCTTCCTGCCAAACAAATGAAGAGGGCACGAACCAATTCAATAGGAAACCAAGCATAGAATAGAATCTTGTCCAAAAATCCAGTATCCCGTCCTGTATCAACCCTAAAAATGTGACAGAAGAATAGAAAACATCTGTTTGATTGACAATTAAAACTTCCCCTTCTTTAGCAAAATCCACACCTTTCACTAATGTTTCATAATCTATCCCACCAGTCATCTTTAAGGCACTAATGATTTCAGAAACGACAACTCCAAGAACACATAAGCCGATTATTTTCCATAGTTTAAAATAATTATCAAAAAATAACAGGAAGGTAAGCAATCCCATCTGTACCATTTGAATGCGATAGCCTCTTACAATACATTGCAAGCAATATACGAAAGCAATACCCATCAAAATTTTTCTCTGTTGATTGGTAGTGGCAAAAAAGAATCCAACGATAAATAGTAAATAAAAGTACTCCAAAATGCCGCCCTGACCTTCGAGATTTTCCATATATGCTTCATAAGAATTTTCGCCATCACCAACAACACTTTGACCTTTCATCGTAAGAACAATGGATACCAAAATAATTGCTAATCCCCAAAAAAAATATTTACTAGGCCTTGTAGGTACTAAATCGATCAATTTAAACTGTTTCGCATTGATATTCGGTCTTAAGAATAAAAAGAATGAATTTAAAAATATTGAATGAATAATAAGCGCTTTATTAAAAAGAGCTGGCTCATAATATTCGGTATAAACAACCATTCTATAGCCGAGAAAATAGTAGGGAAACAAAAACAATAGATATGAAATAAAGAATAATGCCATAATCATAGCTGGCTGTATATTCCTCAAACAAATTATTAAAAAAAAGTTTGTGAGTGTTGCTAATATTAGGACTGTTGTCATAAATTCAGGATAATAAGTACCTAATACCATAAAAACAATATTTATAAGTACCCAACCTAGACGAAACAACCTTCCTGATAATAGACTCATAAGCCTAAATAAATCGCTTTTTAAAATAATAAATTCTTTTTACCATACACCGTGGAAAACGATAAAACCAGTTTATTTTTCCGCCGAAAGCCACCAACTCTGACAATATATTCTTAACCTTTTTTTGCTCGTGATCCCGCATATAAAATGGTCTCAGGTTAACCAGCAAATATTCATTGACAAATTCTTTAAAATATGGAACTTTGGTATTTAAATATTGATCCTTGTATTTTGAAAAAAAACTTCCTACCAAATGTTTCTCCAATTGGGGGAGCTTACCGGTGGCTTGTTCCGAATTACCCACAAAATAATAAGATAAATTTATTGGGATGTAATAAGCTTCATTTGCGCAAAGCATTATTCGAAACCACATATCAATATCTTCTCCATGACTGAGCAGCTCGTCAAACTTTCCAACTTTCTCAAAAACATCTCTCCTCACCACGGTAGAGGAAGAATTAAATAGCGCCGATTTCGATGCTTGCTTAAAATAATCCCTTAATTTAATCGCTTCTTGTTTTATATTTAATGGATCCTCGCTAAAAATAACCGAATGGCCTGCAGTTACTTCTTCAAATCTAACACCGATTATTTCTAGATTAGAATTTATTGAGATTGCATTTGCTATGTTCTTTAAAAATTCCGGATGCCAAATATCATCTGCGTCCAAAAAACAAATATAATTATACTTTGCTTCTGCAATCCCTCTATTTCTTGCAGATGAAACCCCACCATTTTCCTTTCGAATAATTCTTAGCCTAGAATCTTTAATTTCCTTTTTTAATATATCCACGCCACCATCTGTCGAGCCATCGTCCACCAAAATTAACTCAAAATCTTGAAAACTCTGAGCCAATACACTTCTTACAGAGCGAACGATATAGGGCGACTTATTAAATAAAGGAATGATTACTGAAAACATCATATTCAATTACTCCCATCCTTTTCTTTTGGCAAAATTCGTATACAAACGAGACGACAACTTTTTCAACAACAATAAAAATTTCATTTTTAAAGATATCCCATCTCGTAAAATATCTATTACTCGATACGCTTTCCATTGAGGAAAAGTTTTGGACGTTACAAATGGACTCAACATCAGTGAACGTTCCAAACTTCTCGTTTTAATTACCTGTTCATTCCAACCTCGTGTTATATAATAATCACGGCGACTTTTTAAGGCATCTATAGAATCTGTTATATTCTTTTGATTCTTGACTTTAGTAATACTTCCTTCACGAATCCGATAATAGTATAAGAACTCATTAACCAGGCGGAAGGTTTCGGCACGATCCAAAACCTGGTGCACTACAAACTCATCTTCGTGTAATCTATTTACCGGAAATCGCAAATCCTTCCAAATCTTTTTTCGGTACAATTTATTCCAAACTGTAATTGCACTGACATCAAACTTTTCATCATATAAATTTTGATTGACAAAATCTCCAGTAAATTCCTTTGCCAAAACTTCCAATATCCGTTGATCTTGTGGTATTACATCATTATAAAATCTTTTGTAATAACACATGCATATATCGGCATCAGCTATTGAATTGATAAGAATGCTTATAAAATCTTTATGAATAACATCATCGCTATCGATAAAACAAATGTATTCACCTTTACAGACCGTTAATCCAGCATTTCTTGCATCCGACAAGCCTCCATTCGGTTTATCAATTACTTGGACTCTAGGATCTTTCTTAGCAAATTCATAACAAATATGTAGAGAATTATCAACAGAGCCATCGTTCACAAGAATAATTTCCAAATTTTTGTAACTCTGTGTACAAATAGATTCCAGACAATCCCCCAGATATAGTTCTACGTTATACACAGGGACTATAACAGAAACTAATACTGATGAATTGATATTTTCAACTATCATTTTTTATATTCTATTTCTTTAGTTTACGATAAAGACCAGCCAACTTTCTCACATTCCTAAGTCCGATGACCTTACATAAGAAATCATATAGCTTTTGTTTTCTTTCACTTGGCAACCATGATCCTGCAAAATGATGGATGCAATAGGTGTTAATTGTAATTTTTGTTTCCATGGTTTTCCAGCTTTTAGGACAAAAATATTCGCTTGAGTAAAATGCGCAATATCCAGGGATCTCTTGATATGAATTATTCAATACGATTCCTTTATCCTTCATAAAATCAGTGATCGTTTCGGTATTTGGGATCAAGTCCAAACTACCGTCAGAAAGATAAAAACTTTTATTTTCATACATTGATAAAAGATCAGTCACCCATTCCCCATTTTTAACACTCGCCATCATCCCTGTCGGCACATAATTATTATCTTCAAATCCAGAAAATGCCTCGTGTTTATCCAAAAAATTATCAATCGGCTTCAATATTTCTACATCTGTATCCAAATATACTCCTCCATATTCTTTTAATACATAAAGTCTGCAGACGTCCGTTACAAATGCAAATTTTCGTTCCTTATACGCTTCGATTGCATAGGGATACATTTCTAAATCAAAATTATCTTCGTTCCATAATTGTAGCTTATATTCTGGTAAATATAACTGCCAAGAATTCACGCATTTTTTAACCAAATCTGGCAATTCACCTCTTCCGAACCAACAATAATGAATAATTTTCGGTATCATATTTTAATTTTTTTTCTAATTTCCAAATAAAACCTCTGTAAAATAGCTCTGTCAAACATCAGAAATAAACATACTATAAATAATACTACTCCGACAATAAAAAGGTTAGAAAATAAACCAAACCATGTATTCGATCTCAGCAGTTTCGCTTCCTTCCATATAAATGCCACTGTAACTAGCACTATAAAACTAAAAGCGCCTTTTAAAATTCTCTTATAAAAATAGACTACATTCTCATTCAAACATTTTGCAGCATATAGTGGTGTAAACGTAAGATGGCTTATTGTACCAGTAATCAAAGTAGCCATAGGGATTGCATAAATACCTAAATTTGAATAACGACAAAGTAATATGACTAAAATAAAGCTTGTCACAGAAATAAAAATACCCCATAAGGATGCTGCTTTTAACTTATTTGTAATTACAAACACATGGTGTATTGTCTCAATTATTCCATGTATTAAGAAAGGGATTAATGTAACAATAGAAAGAAAATAAAGTTGTTTAGAATCCTCTTTCGGCAACCACAGCTTGAAAAAATCTTCACCGTAAACAAAAAATATTGCAATTGGCAAGAGTACAATAAGAAATATAGCTTTAAAAGAGAAGTCTAAATTAGTTTTCATTTTATCAATTTGCCCATTTGCGTAAGCTTTTAACAAGTCGGGTAAAAAAAGAGGTACAATTATCCCCAACAGCATTTGCAGAGCAGTGGGCACAACTTTAGTCAATGACAGCTGCCCCATTTCGCTTGCTCCGAAAAATCTGTTCGCCAATATTAAGTCAACTTGTGTATTGATTACGTTGGAAAGAGCTAATATTGAATTCCAAATACCGGCTCCTATCAGTATAGATAATGCACTCCAAGAAAACTCATCTAAAGAAAATTGGACTTCTGGAAGTAGTTTTTTTGTCAACCTATAACTAGCAAAGAGGAAATAAAATGCAGAAGAAACTGACGACAAACCGAGAAAATATAACCGGGGAGTGAAAATATAAAATAAAATTATAATGGTAAATAGACGGATTATGTTTACGCCGATATTAATCATCGCAAGTTTATCAAATCTATTTAAAGCAAATGCACTTACAGAAAAAATAGAAGAAGAAACATTAATAATTAGCCCTAAGAAAACAAAGGCAAATAAAAGTTTAACATCTAGTTTTAAACCTATTGGAATTTCCAAGATTATATCCGCAAAAAAAATAAAGAGGGCCCCTGTGGCTAAAAAAAACAACGAAATTAAAAGGTTTCCGAACAACACTGAATTAAAATATGTATTAACCTGCTTAATATCCTTTTTTTCCAAACTAATGGTTATAAAACGCGTTGACATAGAATTTAATGCAGTCGTTAAAATGCCGGCATACATGACGAAGTTGCTTGAAAGTGGATAAAAACCATACCCCTCTTTTCCTAAAGTTTCAACAATATAAGGCGTTAGAAAGAATGAAAGGCCAATCCCTGACAGAGCACTCAAACCATTTGAAATCAAATTAATGATAAATCTTCTTAGATCCATTCTTTACACTATTAGGACATGATGTGTCTAAGCAATTTTGTTCCCAATAGAAAAAATATACACAGAAAGACTGCCGCAATAGCGCCCAACATTGTAGTTTTAATTCTACTCAGTTTTGCAAATAAAAGGGGATAAACTGGCTCATCGACTACTTGGATTAAAGGGGCTTCCCTCAACAAACTCATTTTAGACATCTCCAAGTTCTGTACTAGCTGACCTAAAATTGTTTTATTTGTTTCTGCAGAAAACTGAGAACGTTGTGTCGGGACAAGCCTTTGCGCAAGCCTAGTCGGATTCAAATTGGGGGTAGCGTCGCTTACCGAAGCTGCAATACTAATATCTCCGTTCATTACGGCTCTAACGGAATCTGTTTTGTATTGTAAAATACGTATATTTTCAAGAGACTTTTTAGTCTTTGTATTTACATAAAAATGATTCACTTCAGAAACCAAGGCCTCATTGAATTCCTTCGAAAATACTTCATTTGGAGAATGAACATCAATTTTTATAAGACCTGACTTCTTATCTAACTTACCGACATTTAGATTAAATAGATTGATATCTTGGATAACCTTTTGTAAAATACTATCCCTCGAGCGTAAAAGCCCTCCTGATATATTTTTTCTAAAATCGATTTCCAATAACTTTGGATTCTGTTCCTTCCATCTTTCTTTATCATTGTGAAACATAAAGTAACGGTCCAATAATAACAAAGAACTATCTGTTGGCGAAGGCAATAGCAGTGTTCTTTCAATCATCTTTCTGGATTTATACAATTCAAACAGGTTTTCCCCTTGAAAAATACCTCCCCCAGACTGGCTTAAATTTACCCCTGCAAGCGCTGCTAGCCCCGCCATTTGACTCACACCATTGCCGTTATTATCTCCTGATTCTAAAACAAATGTGGTAGTAGCGGTAAAAATCTTTTTTTGACTTTGAGCATAAAAAAAGCCAGAAACCCCACCGAGAAACCCTGTTATTAAGATGATATACCATTTTGAAAACAAGTATTTCAGCCAACTTCGAATTTTTAGTATAAACTCTTTCAAAGTTATATCCGGTCTCGTATTACTCATGTCTATCATTTTCTATTTTCTAAACAAGCTAACAATAATAGCCAAAGTAGAAGCTATACCTGTTCCAATACCAATCCAAGCCTGTGAACTCAATTTCTCTCTTGGTGCACGCTTAGGAACAACAATCTCAGCTCCTGGTTTCACATCAGGATAACCGCCATCTTTACCTTTCACAGCACCATTGGCATATTGAACAAACACACGTTTTTTCAATGCGTTATCGGTAAATCCCCCGGCTTGATTAATATAATATTTCAGTTTTTTGCCCTTGACATAAACCACATTATTTGGATTTAGGACTTCACCCACAACCTTGACTGTCTCCAATTCTTTTGGCACAGTAACAATATCACCATCCAAAACTAGCAAGTCACCTTTTTCGTAAGGTTTTTCCAAAATTTTATTCAACTCAATCCCTACAAGGTCACTCGGTTCAACATCATCAGCCGACATACCTTGCTGTGATACTTTGGCAAGTGCTTTATTTTTTGCCCGAGAACTGTTTGCGTCCTCGTCGTTTTCTTGTTCTTGGCTGTTATCCTTTTCTTTTCCATCTTGCTCCAAACTATCTTGCTCTAGTTCTTTTTTCAACCGTTCTTTTTCTTTCTTTTCCTCTGCTTTCAATTTAGACATGCCGGTGCGTCTTAATGAAGCACCTTCTGTATAAGCGTAGGTAGTCAATCCACCAGCACGCTTGATGATATCAGAAATACGTTCATCCTCACGTGAAATAGTATAAATACCGGGATACAATACCTCGCCCTCAATCGTCACTTGTCTTTGGGTACGGAATCCAGCGTCTCCTAAAACGGAAACAACATCGTAAGGTTGTAAAGTGATAGTCGGATCAGTAAGGATACCATCTTTAATATCAACTAAAATAGTTTGCGATGAACTATGATCGCCGGCATTGCGCTGTTTAAGCCTCCGGGCAATTTCAACACGTGCATTTTTTGCTGCTTCCGTAAAGCCGCCAGCCTTTTGGATCACATCACCTAAAGTCGCATTGCTAGCGAAAGGCAGATCACCGGGAAAACGTACTTCGCCTTGAACAGTAAATTTATATTCGTCACGTAAATCAAAAATAGAAGCGATTTCGATCTTGTCCTCACGCTTCAATGGAATATCAGCAACTGTACCAGCCAATACTTCGCGTACATTAAAATTAATTAGCTCCGAAGTATTATCTGCTTTCAGGCGGTTGATAATGCCTCGTTCTAAAAAGGCATCCTCACGTACACCATCGGCCATCTCAAGTACTTGCTTTAACGTCAAACCGGGCTCCAACCCAAATATACCCGGACGGAATACTGCCCCCAGGATAGATACCCGATTGGCATAACGTTCTAAGATCGGTTCGACAATATATTGATCACCGCCTTTTGGCGTATAATTGGCAAATTGATCGGAATAAACATCTTGAACACTGCGTTCACGGCCTGTCGTCTGCAAGACCTTAATCTTAGCCGTATACGCATTCTCTGTAAAGTAACCCGCATAGCGCAAGATATCGGATAAGGATTCGCCTGCTACAGTCTCAAAAATAGCCGGTCGTTTTACTTCCCCTTCAAACTGTACACGAGCACCGTATACAGGTATATGGATAATATCTTGATCTTGTAGACGTATATTGCCTTGTTGTATACCATTAGCCAAAAAATCATAGACATCAATTGTGCTGACGACACGATTACCACGGATCACCTGGACCTGACGGTAGGTACCATTTTTATTGGGACCTCCAGAAGCATAGAGTGCATTGAACACCGTCGCTAAAGAGGGAAGACTATAGGTACCTGGTTTGGTTACAGCTCCAGTTAATGTAACACGGATGGTACGAATATTACCAATGGTTACACTGACGTTGGTCCTGCCCGACCGAATGGCCGGATACGTACCACTCAGCCGTTGTTCAATCTTACTTTTCGCAGCAGCAATCGATAAGCCCGCAACATTAATTTGACCAACATATTCCACCTTGATCATTCCATCTGGGTTGACAGGCAATGTATATGATGCCTCATTGTCGCCCGTAATATCCAATAAGATCTCATCATCAGGACCAATGATATAAGAACTTGGCGTCGCCATCCGAAGATTGGGCTCAAAAGTAATGCTATTATTTTTAAACAGATCCGCGCCAAAAATCTTCAATTTTCCATCATCATGCTGAACGGAATCTTGATTATTGGCCCGTTTATTTTGTAGGGAATCAGTCGTATTTGGCCCGCCAACCTGACGGCCTGCTGCACGGCCTGTGTTAGCGCTCGTATTAGTTCGCTGCGATTGATCAGGTTGTTGTTTCTTGCGTTTAATTTTCGCCAAACGATCTTTTAGTTTTTGTACTTCAACAGTAGATACCCCTTGTGCACGGGCAAAACCATCGAGTTGGCTTTCATCATACCCCATTAAAGCAGCTTGTTTTACGTATTGCTCTATCTGTGCATCTGTCAGATTATCCACTTTGATATTGGCAGGATTGGTCTGTGCGTATATTGAGCCCACAAATCCGATCATGCAAAACCATAAAATTACTTTTTTCATTCGATATATTGGCATTTGCCGCAAAATTAGTAAAACTATTTAATTAAATCGTTTAAAAAATTTACACAGAAAGCATTCGTGTAGTAGGAAACAGGTTTATGCCCTTTGCTTAAATCTTTCGGTATTCAGATGACTAACGTAAAAAAGGAGACGTTTGCTACGCTTTACACCTAATCATATTAACTATCATTAATTTAACTGGCGATCAAGGCAAGTATGCAACGACATAGGGCATCCTGCATTTAATTCTGTCGATGGAATCCTGAAAGTTTTATTAACTTAGCAAAGTTAAGCATTAAATTAGAATGAAAAGTTCAACTCTTGGTTTTTGGTTACCGATGGGCCTGATCGTAGGCCTGCTCTGGGCCTGCAACGGAAATAATAAATCAAAAAAGGAAAGTAACGAAACAATACCACAAAAAGCGAGTACGATGAGTGTCGCAGATAGTAGCTTGTTACATTTCTGGGATAAGTTTGACATGAAAGACACTGCTCTGGTTAAAAATCCAGACATTGGTGAACAAAAAATTGCTGATTTTATCGGGCTATTATCGACAACCCCCGATTCTGCCCTGCGCGATAAGGCGGTGGCCCTGATGTTGGACAAAGCCAAATCCAATAGACCAAGTTTTGACCATTTCATAAAACTTTATGAACGTTATCTATATGATGGCAATTCGCCCATGCGAAATGACATTATCTATGAGTCGGTATTGCGTTACCTGATCAAAACGGATCTGCTGTCTGATCTGGAAAAAGAGGCTTATAGACCTGCCTACAAGTTGGTGTTACGCAATAAGGTAGGTCAGCCTGCAGAGGATTTTAGCTATGAACTCGCCAATGGCAAGAAACAGAAACTATCGCAAACAAAAGGAAAATATATTTTTTTGATCTTTTATGATCCAGACTGCTCGCATTGCAAAGAAACAATCCATCAACTCCGTGATACGCCACAGTTGACCGAGTTATTCTCGCAACTGCAGGTACAAGTTGTCGCGGTTGATCCATGGGGTGACCGTAGTAAATGGAAGAGCTATATGCCCGAAATATCTGAAAAATGGATCAATGGTTTCGACAGTGACAGCAAGATTCTATCGTTCAATTTATATGACCTTAAGGCTTCGCCAACCATATACCTTCTGGATGAAAACAAGAAAGTCCTATTGAAAGACACATATCTACAACCGGTGATCCAATATTTTGTTCAACCCAATCAATAATATATGAGTGAACATTCGGAAGACAATAAGACACGCATCATCTCCAATGACCTTTATTTTACCGAAGTACAACATATGCTGAATGAAGGTAAAGAGGTACGCATCCGTATTAAAGGGGACAGCATGCGCCCTTTTATTCAGGATGGAGACAGCGTTATATTAAAGACCTATCGTGGGGAGCCTTTGCGACTAGGCAGTAATATATTGGCCAAGCATGAGGGGAAGTATGTTTTTCACCGTTATGTAGGAAAAAAGAATGCACAGATCGTGTTGGCAGGCGATGGAAATCTCGTACTACAGGAATATATAAACCTGCCAGATATTATTGCTGTCGCTTTGGTTCATTTTCCACAAAATTCGGCGAAGGAAATTAATCTAAATCACAACAGGGCAAGATTCCGCGGATTGGTCTGGTACCATATTAGGCTACTTCGGCGGATTGTTGTTAAATTAAAAAAACTACAATCCTAAATCGGTGAATGATGTAAGCAATGGGCTTTTGAGTAATTTTCCTCATAATTGACCCTTTAAGAAAAGCACTCTCCATTTGAAACAAATAAATTACAAAGGATTTTATTAAAATGCACACACATCCAAGAACCACTCACACATAAATTTCCTCAAAATAAGCGGTTTATTGAACCTTCAACCTATATAAATAGCTTAGGTTAGCCTGATATTTTCCCCTACACAAGAAAAATAAATTTGCAACCATTTAAAAATCAGCTTATTAAAAAAAATTAACACAAAACTGTAGCAGGTTATATTAATTTAACGTTGAGTAAATAAAAACATGTAAATATGTGTATATTTGCAGCAATTATTCTAACTAGATTATGGGGAAAATCTTAATCATTTTGAATTGCTATCTGCGATTTTCTCCGCTGAGGCCATATTTAAACACCTCCTACAAGATGGGAATAATTAGGAAATACATACAGTTACCAAATTATTTTATTAACAATTAAAATAAAAAGAAATTGTTCGCAAGCCATTTTGTGGTTAGAACAGTATTTTCATTTAGCTATATATAGTAAAAGAGTTATTAAGGGGAATAACATGAAAGTTTTAGTTTTAGGAGGGGATACCGGCTTTATAGGCAGTCATTTAAGCAGGAAGCTTAAAGATCCATTTCAATGTAAATTTGTTTCAATGCGGAACCTGAGTTGGCTGGATGACAATTTTACAGCGGACTGTATCATTAACTTAGTGGGCAAAGCGCACGATTTTACAGGTAAAGCTGTGGAAGAAGATTTCTTTTATGCCAACTTTGAACTTGCAAAAAAAGCCTTTCAACTATTTATCTCATCAGAAGCTAAAATTTTTATCCACATTAGCTCTTTGGCTGCCATCGAAGAGGTAGAATCTTCCAAGTCCTTATCAGAGAATGCGGATTATAATTCCGTTTCTCCCTATGGAAAATCAAAGCAGGCTGCCGAAGAGTGGTTGATGCAACAACAGCTACCTCCAAATAAGAAATTAATTATCTTACGGCCTCCTATGGTGCATGGGGCGGGAGATAAAGGAAACTTAAACCAATTATATAAATTAGTCAGTAAGGGTATTCCTTATCCTTTGGTCCGATTTAAGAATAAGCGTTCTTTTCTTTCAATCGACAACTTTTGCTTTTTTATCGAACAGATTCTTTTACAACATGAGAAGATGGGTACAGGTATTTATCATCTTGCAGACGATGAAACGTTATCTTCGAATGAAATTGTTAACGTCATGAAACAAGAAACTGGGCTAAAAGTTCCTTGCTTTCCTCTACCTAAGCATATTATCCGTTGGCTTTCCAAATTAGGGGATCACAGCCGTGCATTGCCTTTAAACACTTGGCGTCTCAAAAAATTAACAAGTAATCTAGTCGTTTCCAATAAAAAAATAAAACTCACGTTAGCCATTCAGAGACTGCCAAAAACGGCAAAACAGGGGCTTCGTGAAACCATACGATCGTTTAAACAGGGGCACTAAAAACTAAACTCAAAAAATCCATAAAATTTGGCAGACGCTTTACACAGCTAAATATCCAAATTAATTGGCAAAGAGGATAAATGTTCTCTTTGAGCATCGCTATATCCTTGCATATAAAGAGCAATTTAGTTAAGTTTGGACTAATTACTCGCTCTTTTAGGCCTTTATGCTAGAAAATTATATTTGCATAGGTAATTACGAGCACTGTTATTTATTATTTGACTATTTCATAACAGCTGGAGAACCAAACAAGATATAATTTTTACCATCCAGGGTATACACTTTTATACAGATTTATTATATATGAAATTAAGATCGGATTTAGTATTGAGAACAATTGGTTCAGATCATTTAATTGTTGACCCTAGTCAGGATATGGTTGATTTATCAACCGTATACACCCTAAACAGCACCGCAGCATGGCTTTGGGAGCAATTAAAAGGAAAAGAGTTTGACACAGCTACAATCGTTGAACTACTCTGTGACAACTACGAGGTGGACGAGGAACAAGCGCAATCCGATGCTAAAGTTTTACTTGCGGATTTTGAAAAACAAGGACTATTGGAAAAATAACCTTTCCATTGATAATCTGAATGAATAACAACAGCCTGAAACAACATGCGCGCTGGGCATGGTCAATCAGCGATGGCTACCGCGGTAGATTGCTTCTATACTTTGTATTGGAACTGATCTGTATCGGTCTCTCCCTGATCTTTGTATACCTGTCCAAAAAAGCAGTTGATGTAGCGACTTCCCCAGGAGAATTACCCCTTAAATGGCTGTTGATAGGCATTATTGGAAGTATCACGCTGAATGTAGCAATAAAAGGCTATTCAGGCCGTCTGTTGGAGCGCATCAAGTTGATGCTGACACTCCAGTTGCAGCGTCATATGCTCGACGCACAGATGTTATCGGTATGGCGGTTGATCAAAAACTGGCATACGGGTGATATCCAGATCCGAATTCAGACAGACTGCGAAGAAGTGGCCAATACCATCGCCAGTACCGTACTTTCCTTTGTATTGACGATTATCCAATTATTGGCTTCTGTGGGTTTCTTGTGGTATATGGACCCCATGCTGGCTCTGATGATTCTGGCCATCTCACCCCTCTTTGTCTTTTCAAAGATTTACTTCCGTAAAATGCGCAAACTCAGCAAGGAGGTCAAAGAGGAGGAAAGTAATTTTTCAAAGGTCCTTCAAGAGAATTTGCGTTTCCGCCTGCTGATCCGTGCCATGGGCATTTTTCCCAAAAGGCGTGCGAAGCTGACCGAAACGCAACAGCAGCTCTTTATGCTGAAAATGCGTCAGATCAATTTTTCAACATATACCCAGGGTGCGATGAAAGTCGCCATGAATGCAGGTTATTTGGTCGCCTTCATCTGGGGAGTCTATCGACTACAATCCGGGCAGATCACTTTCGGAACAATGACGGCTTTTTTGCAACTGGTAGCGCGCATTCAGAGCCCAATTCTTGCCTTGATCGGGTATATCCCTGGCTTCGTCCGCTTTCGTGTATCTGCAGATCGGTTGCTGGAATTACAAGAAGGTGAAATTGAACCTCAAGTAAAACAGGAACGCCTGGACAAAACAGAAGAACTGCGCATCACTAACCTATCCTTTCGTTACGAAGACAAATGGGTCTTACAGCAGTTAAATCTTTCCCTCAAAGTGGGTGCGCCAACAGCAATTATTGGTCCGAGTGGAAAAGGAAAGACCACCTTGATCCGCCTATTGCTATCGCTACTTAAAGCCGAAAAGGGCGATATCACATTGGTAGATACAGATGGCGAACGATCATTGGAGGCAAAACATCGCATCAATTTTGCCTATATCCCACAGGGCAATTCACTCTTTAGTGGAACAATACGGGAAAACCTTATGCTCCATGTGAAAGAAGACGGACCACTAGATATCGATAAAGCGCTTTGGTTAGCCTGTGCAGAATTTGTATTTGACTTTCCTGACGGAGTAGACACCCTTGTGGGGGAATCCGGCATGGGTCTATCAGAGGGACAAGCACAACGTATCGCTATTGCCCGTGCACTGATGCATAATGGTGATATCTGGCTATTTGACGAGGTAACCTCGGCCCTGGACAGAACGACTTCAGATATGTTAACACAACGTCTGCTCGAATATGGAAAACATAAAATATGTCTATTTGTAACACACGACTTACATCTGGCAGATAAATGCCAACATCGCATCTACCTCGATTAAAGGTGTATCTGTGATTACCAGATAGCTCTGAAAACAATCAGGATAGGCAATATAAATATTAAAAGATGAACTGAGCCTTCAAGCTCAAGAAGTAATTATTCACATAGGAACCGAATTATGAATATAACGAATTCACCTGAGTTATCTCAAACCCGCTACCGCATTGCAGACTTAATTTTGGAGTTTAACCATCCAACACATATTGCTTTGAATCATATCCTCGGCTCCTTTCGGGACTTTCAGATTGATATTGTTGACGAAAAAGCTAACATTGTCATCAATATAAGTTTAGAAAAGGCCCCTGTGACAAATGATATGGGAATCTTGCGGACTGATGAGTCCATCGCTTGGGGAGATCGCTTTCGTTTTTATGAAAAGGGGAACACCTTTATTACAACCATCGTAAATGACAAAGGCAATGAGACATGGTATCAATATAGTAACCGCAACTTTGAGCAATCGACAATATATGTCCCAGA
>Ga0256786_1000139_pt1 | contig 51370 bp, 54 predicted proteins | sample MC6MC0937MT_FD_186053 | JGI IMG/M metagenome (GOLD analysis project Ga0256786, IMG submission 186053) | Metatranscriptome of enriched soil aggregate microbial communities from Iowa State University, Ames, United States - MC6-MC0937-MT... | ecosystem: Environmental > Terrestrial > Soil >...
TCTGTATATTTGGCTTTGAGAGAAATCTCTAAAAAGTGGACAATGCCTATTCATAATTGGGGCATTATCCTAAATCAGTTCTTAACTTTATTTGAAAAAAGAGTCCAGTTATAAGGAACATAACTGAACTCCGTATTTTCTATTTACACACTTAGTGGGACAGTCCCTGTTATCGCCATTTCTAATGCCTTTAAGCAACCAATCGCCTCTAAAGTTGGATGTAAGGAATAGCCGACGATCATTCTCAAGTAAGCATCTGTGATCAGGCTAAGGTAACTAAACCCATGTAAAGTCCGAATATATGTGATATCGCTTACCCACAGCTGCTCGGGGCCAGTTATAATTAGTTTTATGAGGTTTGGATACCTTCTAAAAACATGGTTGGAATCTGTTGTACGCGCGATACGCTTGCGACGTCTGATCAACAGGCCATGAAACCGAAGTAAATCAAATTGGTCCCTCCCTATTTTAATGCCATGTTCAACTAACTTTGGTTCCAGCACGTACATTAGTTTTCTTGTCCCCAACATTGGCATCTGTGTCCGTATTTCTTTAATCAGCGTCAGCACCACCATATTAGCAATAGTAGCTTTTTCAGCATGTCGGATAGCGTCATAATAAGCTTGTCTCGTTACGCCAAACAGTGCACAGAGATCTCCTAGACTTACATAGGGATAGCTCTGCCTCATTCTTTTGACTGTTTGGCACCATGCTTTTTTCTTATTTTGATCTTAAGTTCTTCTTCGCTAACCTGGATTAAAGTTTCTAATCCATTTATTTTTAGGTTGGCCTTTTCCAAGGTCTTCTGCAATTCTAAAACTTGTTTGGATAGTAGCTTTATCTTTGAGCTTTCATTTGGTTCCTTCATCGGCTTTGCAATCAATCCATTAGGTGCCAAAGGAAGTAAAGAAAATTGGGTTATCCAACTGTCAATGGTCCTCCGATTAATCTTATAAGTCCTTTCTACAGTACGTTGACTGAGCCGACCGCTTTCAACTTCTTGCACGAGCCTCTTTTTTAACTCTTCTGGATAAGACCTTCCAACTCTTTGGAACGGCTTGGAATTATCCACATTACTCTTTTTTGTCATATACTTTACAATTTAGTGTAAAGCTATTTCAGGACAAGACACTTTTTTAATAAGGATATTTATGCAGTTCATTCGTATTATTGAGTTTGGATTATTGTAAATAAAATACAGATTATAGCAACTAAATGAACTAGCCGTACCTTATCTTATTTAATATCTTTAACCTTTCGTGTTAATGTTATGAGATTAAATATCTTCTCTGTCTTTGAAGGTGATAATGACCCTTATAATGTTAATATAAGAGCCACTTAAGTTATACTTTGAGCGAATAGCTGAAAGCATTGAAGTTAGTCTTATGTGGCTATAGATGATCCTATTAGCATGAGAGCTATAGTTTGGAAACTAGTTTATATTTTTTGAATATGCTATATAGGTCAAGCCTTATAAAAAGTTATATGGATAAATACAGTAGGTCAAAGAAACAGGAAAGCAATAGCCTCTTTGCAAATGGGGATATGGACACGATCCGAAAAATTCTGGAACGGTTATGTTTTCAAACAAATATGGAGACTGCGATCATACATCGAAAAAGTGATGAAAATCAGTTCTTTTGGTGTAGGTACGATGCCAAATATCAAAAGCTGACTTTTGATTCAGATCGATATTATTACGATGTATGTAGTAAAATTCGGGATGACCTCAATCCAATCGTTATTCAGGATGTTCACTATTGCGAGAATGGAGCATGGAAAAATTTTTTGTTGCAGAATGGGATAGGAAGTTTTATATCGTTTCTACTTTTGGATAAAGATGGCATACTGCTTGGGAAGCTCTTTTTTTTAAGTTCAACTTCAAGCTTTTTCGATAAAAAAATATTTACTCAGATGATGGCGATTTATTGCGATATTATCGTTATAAATTTTGCCTCGATTTCTAATATTCAGAAGGTTAGGGAGCGCTTGGATATCGAATTGGAATATTCCAAAAACAGAGATATCATTTTGATGTCACTGGCCCATGACCTTCAAAATCCACTTAGTTCTGTTCTCATATTATCACAATTTTTAAAATATAAGGTATCCAGTTATAAATTAAATGAAATAGCGGGTAAGATAGTCGATGCTTCTTTAAGAATGAAAAATATGATAGGTGACATACTCGATTTCAATAAGATGAAACTGGGGAGTGCTGCTGTATTGAATTACGAATCTGTTCGTGTTGAAAAATTAATAGATGAGATTATCAGTGAGTTCAGCTCAGATAACTCGCAGAATTTAATTAAAAATATTAAAAATGTAACCCCAATCGTATGTGACAAGAGCAAGATAGGTAGGGCATTTTCCAATTTAATTGGTAATTCCTATAAGTATGGGAAGAAAGGGGGAAGCATTGAGATTTCTTCATTTCTAGACAATAATAACTATGTTTTTACTATTGAGAATGAGGTGTATCCGATATCACCTAATGACTTAGCCGAACTTTTCCAGCCATTTGTCAGAAAATCAAAGGGGAACGGGTTAGGACTTGGGTTGTTTATAACCAAACAGATCGCTGAAATACATGGCGGAGGTGTGGCAGTTTCAAGTAATAATGGTAAAATTATGTTCACGTTGTCAATTCCATGTACACTTTAGATTTAGTTATTGAATTCTGTTATATGGAAAGGAGTGTAGCGTGCCGTTCAGTATTTTTAAGCCCAACAAGCATATGCATTATTGAATATTTCGAGATCCAACTCATTGATTTAACCTGTTGATTTTTAATTAAAAATGGTTAATTATATTTGAATATTTTAGGAAAAAGATATATTTGTTATACATTCATTTTAAATTTAGATTATGGGAAAATTTGTTATTAAAACTGCCAAAGACGGGCAGTATTATTTTAATTTGAAAGCGGATAATGGTCAGACCATTCTTTCCAGCGAAATGTATACGACTAAAGGAGCGTGTATAATTGGTATTGATTCGGTAAAAACAAATGCTCCAAATGATGGACGTTATGAGAAGAAAACTTCATCAAATGGCAAGTACTTTTTTAATCTGAAAGCGAGCAATGGCCAGGTAATCGGCAGTAGCGAGATGTACGAATCAAGCGCAAGCAGGGATAATGGTATTAATTCAGTTAAAAACAATGCCCCAAATGCATCTGTGGCTGAGGAGTAAAAAACGTAATTGAGGATTAAATATTAACAAACGATATTAGATCATAAATAAAGCCTGCTCAATAGCAGGCTTTATTATGTTTGTCGAAATTATCAGTTCATTAATCATATTTTTTTTGTTCAAAAGCTGAAGGCATAATTTCGATATGATGTTTTTCTGACTCTTTTATCAATAGCGGTAAAAGTATACTGCTTCCCGGAATAATTACTAAGGGAACGACGATACCTATAATTTTTAATGAATCAACCAATTGGGTTCTCAGCAATAGATCGTCTTCAGGAGTTATTGCATCACCACTGATATATTTATGTATTACGACAATTGCGGACTTGTCCCCCTTGTATTCATTTTTTAGATCAGTCAAAAAAATATGAAGGTGCTGTTCAATTTCTTCTTTTATTTCTAACATTGGAATATTTTTAAAAAGTTTGTTGTTTGTAAATGGAAATTCTTCATTGGAACTTCGTGAAAAAATAGTAAGAGCTAAGATTGCTCTATATCAAGATCCAAGGTTTTATAAACCGCTGTTAATTCATTTTTAAGCTGCTTTTTCTCATTTTCGATTTTTTCTAAACGGAGGAGCAAATGACTGATCGCTTCAATTCCTTCCATATTTATTTTCAAATCGAAATAGAGACGAATATATTTTTCAAGTGCAGTCAATTGTTTGTAATCCAAATAATGATTTTTTTGAAAGAAAGTAAGTTTTATCAAGCCACGTTCATTCAATTCCTGGATAAAGGAGGTTTCGATATTATAGTGAAAACTACATTTTTCAATTGATACTTTCTTAAATTTTAATTTTGACATCGTATTCATTTTTTAGCGTTCTTTTGAAAGTTGTTCAAATAGTTCTTTTTCCTTTGCTGTAAGCTTTGTCGGAATTTGGATTTGCCAAGTAATATAGAGGTCTCCGAAAGCATCTGTTTTTTTGTATAAAGGGAAACCTTTTCCTTTCAGTCGGACCTTCGTATTGTTCTGAGTTTCAGGAGCAATTTTTAGTTTAATGTTACCAGATAGGGTAGATATCATTTCATCACCTCCTAATATCGCTTTGTAAAGATTTAGGGGCATATTAATGTGCAGATCATTTCCCTTACGGATGTATGCTGTGTTATTAACAATTTCAAAGGTAATATATAGGTCACCAGCGGGACCTCCGTTAGCTCCTGGAGAACCGTAACCTGCTAGCCTAATTTCCTGGCCATTATCGATTCCTCCAGGAATGGTAATACGTATATTTTTTCCATTGATCGAAAAAGTTTGTTTATGGGTAGTATATGCTTCGGAAAGATTTACCTGTAAGTTTGCGCGAATATCCTGTCCTTTGAATTTCGTTTGATTGGAATTACCCGTCCGTTGTCCACCGAACATTGAAGAAAAGAAGTCAGAGAAGTCACCATCGTCCGAACCTCCATATGAGTAATAGCTATCGTTTCCTTGAAATGGATTACCGCCATTTCTTGCAGATCCAGCATTTGCGTAGTTACCCGTGTTTTTTTGCTGTCTTTTGGCTTGTTCAAATTGATCGGCATGTTTCCAGTCCTTACCATATTTATCATATTTCTTTCTTTTTTCTGGATCGCTCAGAACCTCATTCGCCTCATTGATTTGCTGAAATAAGGTTGCGGCTTCAGGATTGTTTGGATTTAAGTCAGGATGGTGCTTTCGCGCAAGTTTTCGATATGCTTTTTTTATTTCATCGTTCGAGGCATTTTTGGAAATGCCCAAAATTTTATAATAGTCTATATAATCCATTTATAATATTATTGATAAATTTTACTCTATTTAATTTCAATTCTTGTCGATATAATTGCGAATTTCCTTGTAATTTCTATTTATTTAATTCAGTAGGCTTGTGCTTACTGAGATTTATTCTTTCGCTTCGAATTTTGATTGTTTTGACTTCAAATTTAGTATACCCTAGCTTTTATCCTATGGTTTACTTGGTGAATAGATAATCTGAAATATTATTTTCACGAATTGTGATAGTAAAAGCATCTTGCCTTAAAGGTCATATTATTTAATATTGTATTACAATTATTTAATGTAATTGAAGTGTTTGTTTGAATATTCAACAAATGCAAGGTTGTAAATTGTAGAATGGAACTTAAGAAATGTGTGATTTGGAATGTTATTACCATTATTGCAGTTTTCTTTTACATATGCTACTCCGCCCGGGACACCATTTGATGGGAGTTTTATCACCGCTGGGATGGAATACATTCAACCTAGATTAAAATCATGGTAAATTATTTCACTTAAAAATTAATAATTATGGGAAAAATAATTGGTATAGATTTAGGTACTACCAATAGCTGTGTTGCAGTAATGGAAGGGCATGAACCTACAGTAATTGCTAATGATGAAGGGCATCGCACGACACCATCTGTTGTGGCATTTCTAAAAGATGGGGAACGCCGGGTGGGAGATCCAGCAAAGCGACAAGCTATTACTAATCCTCAGAATACGATTTCCTCCGTAAAACGTTTCATGGGACGTAAGTTTGATGAGGTTCAGGGGGAAATTTCACATGTTAGCTATAGGGTTGTGCGTGGTAATAATGATACTGTTCGGATAGATATTGAGGGACGTCAATACACACCACAGGAAATTTCTGCTATACTTCTTCAAAAAATAAAAAAAATAGCTGAAGATTATATTGGGCAATCAGTCACTGAAGCGGTAATTACAGTACCCGCTTATTTTAACGATGCGCAACGTCAGGCAACGAAAGAGGCCGGGGAAATCGCGGGACTAAAAGTAAGCCGTATTGTGAATGAGCCGACGGCAGCTGCACTTGCTTATGGTTTGGATAAGAGTGATAAAGCGCATAAAATCGCTGTTTTCGACCTTGGTGGGGGAACTTTCGATATTTCATTGTTGGAATTGGGCGATGGTGTATTTGAGGTGAAATCAACCAATGGTGACACACATCTGGGGGGAGATGATTTTGACAGGCTTGTGGTAGATTGGTTAGCGGATGAGTTTAAGAAAGATGAAAACATTGATCTGCGTAAAGACCCGATGGCGCTACAACGTCTAAAAGAAGCGGTAGAGAAAGCCAAAATAGAATTATCTGCATCGAGTTCTACAGAAATCAATCTACCTTATGTCACTGCAGTTGATGGGGTACCGAAACATTTGGTGAAAAAGCTAACGCGGGCAAAATTTGAGTCAATAACGGAATCACTATTTGAACGTTGTCTAAAACCTTGTGAGACCGCTTTGAAAGATGCAGGATTAACGCCCAAGGATATAGATGAGGTTATCCTTGTTGGTGGAAGTACCCGTATTCCAAAGGTTCAGGAGATTGTAGAAAAGTTCTTTGGAAAAAAGCCTAATAAAGGAGTCAATCCTGATGAGGTGGTTGCGATTGGAGCGGCTATTCAAGGTGCTATATTAAGTGGAGATGTTAAGGGTGTTGTCCTTTTGGATGTAACACCACTTGCCTTGGGAATCGAAACCATGGGTGGAGTAGCAACAACGCTTATTCCTGCGAATACGACTATTCCAGCTAAGAAATCTGAAGTATTTTCGACGGCCTCTGACAACCAACCCGGTGTACAGGTGCATGTTTTACAGGGAGACCGTTCTATGGCAAAAGACAATAAGAGTTTGGGAATCTTCAATTTGGATGGTTTACCGCCTGCGCCTAGAGGTATACCGCAGATTGAAGTAACATTTGATATAGATGCGAATGGTATTTTGAATGTGAGTGCTAAAGATAAGGGTACAGGTAAAGAGCAGACCATCAGGATAGAAGCAGGGAGTGGTTTGAGTAAAGAAGAGGTCGAAAAAATGAAAGCTGATGCCAAAGCTAATGAGGTTGCAGACAAAGCCGCAAAGGAAAAAGTAGAAGCCCTCAATCATGCTGATGGGCTTTTGTCTCAGTCGGAAAAGCAATTACGGGAATATGGAGATAAGATTTCCGATGAAAACAAAAAGGCAATTGAAGGAGCAATTTCAGCGTTAAAATATGCACAGGATGAAGGGGATATTGCTGGAATAGAAAAAGCCTCTGCTGATCTTAGCATGGCGTGGAATAGCGCTAGCGAAGATATGTACGGTAAAGGATCGCAACAAACCTCTGCAGGAGCTGAGGTACAGAACAGTTCTGACGACGATGTTACAGATGTACCATACGAAGAGGTATAGGGACGATCAATTATTTATTTTAAATAACCTTCATCATCGGTTTTAGATCCCAGGGTGAAGGTTATTCCAAAATAGCAAATCAGCAAATAATAACCAACTTTTAAAAATATTAGAATGGCAAACTTGAAATCAAACAAAGAGGGAACTTCCTTATTTCTAGGCGATTTAATTTCATTTCGGAATGCATTGAAATTAATTCATTGGTCGATTACCGGTAAAGGAAGTTACGAGGCGCATATATCACTGGATCAGGCTATAGAATCCCTGATTGAAGCAACAGACAGGCTTGTTGAGACCTCTTTTGCACTGGAGGGTAACCTGGAAATTACCATACCTAAAACAGAAAGGCCAAAAGATTACGTATTATATATTGAAAACTTTTATAAAGACGTAGAGGTCAGAAGAAAAAAGTTATTTCCCGAATCTTTTTCGCAATCAATTGTCGATGATATTCAGGAGAGCGTACAACAGTTGTTGTTTAGGTTGAAAAGATTAGAATAAATTTTAGAAACCTACTCAAGATCATATAATTTGATAGGTGATATGGATATATTGATTACACAAAAATAAAGGAAATACTATGATACTAGATACAAATTTACTCAAGACCCTTGAGGAAGTATTGGAGGAAATACATCCTTCCTTGTTTAAGCGATTAACTATAGGGATTGCTAAGGAAGAAATTGATAAAATAGCATCTGCGAATCGAGTTGATTTTTGTGAAGAGGTCTATGATCTATTTACATGGAAAAATGGCGTTAGTCATATGGGTATATCATCAGTTGAGCAATTGCTTATTTTTCCTGATGGTATTCCGTTCAGTATAATGGAAGCTGTGGGGGTGTATAATTCGCATGCGATCACTAAACAGCTGTTTGAACCGGATTATTTCCCATTGTTTTCAGATGGAAATGAAAATATTTTACTTATAAATCTGGATGAAGATAACGCTGCTTATAAAACGATATGTTTGTATTCCCCGTCGTTGCTGGGAACCGGAACGCCGATCCCAATATATGATTCATTGGTGAATCTGATAACTACGGTTATTGCCTGTTATCAAAAGAAAGCCTTCTGGCTGGTTAATGACTGCCTAGAAGTTGATAGCGATGCGCACTATAGCATAGCTTCAAACCTAAATCCGAATAGTCAGTATTGGCAATACATGTAAGATTTCCCGCTGAGTAGTCATCATTTTTTTTTGATAAACAATTAAATGAAACCGGTGGCTTAATATTCAATATTTTCTTTGCGGGGAATTGGAAACCTCGCAAAATAGGGGGAGGTTATTGCGTATTTATTAGACAAAGAGCTACGTCATGTAGCTCTTTGTAATTTTAGGAAGTGTTTGCCAACTGGGCGTTTAAATATATCTTACAAAAAAGGTATATCTAAAAATATCTTATAAAACACTGAATTTTACAGATTTTGATAACTAAAGTAAAAATTTAGATAACAATTTAGGCTACCACTCAATAAGGTTATATTGATAGTTTTGGCGATAAATAGCTTGCAAAGATTTATTATGAATCTGAGCGGGCAACAATATGGAGCTAGAGCTAGAAATTGGATAATCAAAAAATTAATGTCATATATCAAGAGGTAATTTACGCTAAGGAGTTTAGTTGCTTTTCGGATAGCTCTTTGGCAATTGTTATCATTGATATTTGCAGTCATGGTGAATGTATTGCGGAGAATAAAATTTATGCACTGACTTCAAAACAGTTATTTATCTATTATCCATCCAGGGAATATAAGTGGAATTTGCCAGCAGGGGCGTCTGGTCGTACCTTGATTCTAGATGATTCAGTTCTTTGGGGATTTTCTAAGCTGAAACAGAACTTTTCCTTTCTTCATCATTGCGAAACAATACTACTTAACGATGAAATATATCATAAATTAAGTGCGGATTTTAATGCGATCCAGAGCGAAATCAGCTCGGAAGTAATATTTCCGGAGATTATTGATGCTCGGGCGAGGTTAATGGCGTTAATGATAAATCTATTTTTGAAGGAGAAGTATGGCCTTTCGGGACAATCCATTCAGAATGATATAGGCTTTCGTTTTCTCACACTTGTAGAGCAGAATTACAAAATGGAGAAGCGGGTAGCATTTTATGCAGGAAAATTATGTATTACTCCCAATTATTTGGGTACGATCTGCAGAAAACAATATCAGGTATCACCATTGGATGTTATTTACCAAAAAATTATTTCAGAAGCCAAAAAATTATTAGGCCGCTCAACTTATACGATTAAGGAGATATCTTTTGAGCTGGGCTTCAAATCTTTTTCCCATTTTACGTATTTTTTTAGGAGATATACGGGCATGACGCCTGGAGCATTTCGATCAAACCTATGATTATAAATTGGAAGCCCTATACCTTCCGGTAATCCATTTTAATAATTCTTCTTCATACATCTTCACTACCCTAATTTTTAGGGAATTCAGGTTGCTTTTGCTGACAAGATAATTTCTATGAAGCAGGATATGAGCGTCTTCGTATGAGATACCAGAAGCATGATGTACACTCAAATATTAAGTTATTTCGGATTTTTATAACTAATATCATGATTTCCAAAACATAAAACACTAACAGTCAAGGTGTTTATATTGGTAGCTTTGCCCTTGTTATAAATGACAAATAATTAAATAATTTAAAAAAAGATTATGGAAAAAGAAATCAAAAAAAGATTGAAGTATGTCTCGCCCCGACTTACAACAGAGCTTGTAGAATTGGAGCAAGGAATTGCTGCTGGATCTGCAAACATCAACACTGGTAAGACTGATGATGTGCCCAATGAAAGAGAATTTAATTCTGGATGGTCTAACGGTAAAGACTTTGACATTTAATAATAAAATTAAAAAAATGATAAAATATCACAATAAATTGAATCGTTCAATTATGTTGAGCATGGTCTCTTTGGTAGCACTGTCATGTTCATCGCAAAAAGATAATATTAATGTTCCATCTGGAGAGCACAAGATAGCTATCAGAGCTGTACATTTTTTAGATGGTGAAAATACGATCACTGTAAATTCTGCAGGAGAGGGGAGAGTTTCTGATAAGTTGTTGGCTAGCGCAAGGGCAGCTGGGAATAGTCAAATATCAACAGCATTGAATGCTAAAGTCGAGGCTCAACTTCCTATTCAATCGTCTCATGAATTTGATTATATGGTTGATATGCAGACAAATGCAATCAGTCAGGATGGTTCAGCTGGTCAATCGAAGGCATCGACAAAAAGTGCACCAACAAAGCGTGCGGCAGATGTCGCCATGAATGGAAACAAAAAATTCCGTTTGATCTTTATTAAGGATGGAAGTTCAACGCCTATATACAATGGTGTTTTAACTCCTGGACAAGATCCAGAGCTGGAAGTTGCTGCAAACCAAAAATATAAATGGTACGCGATTTCGATCAATGATACGAACACGGCTCCCGATATTGATGCTTCGGGCAAGATTTCCAGTACGGATTTAGCGAACAAAGATTTTATGTTTGCTTCCGGTGAAATCACAACACAGGAGGATCAAAACTATTTGGATATTCTTTTCTTAAGACAGATGTCCGCTATTGACGTTACTGTTAACACCCGAGGTATTTTTGGCAAAATAACAGGCAATTCTACATTTTCTGTTGGGTCAGGTTCGGGTTCTACTTTTACCAATATTATCCAGACTGGTGACTTTAATATTTATGATGCTAGTTTTTCTAACTTCAAGGATGCTGATCCCGTTAAAGGTTCAGAGATGACTGTTGTTGATAGCCGCTGGGGAGATGCTGAAAAGGTTGCCCGTTTTTATACAGCAAATACATCTACTACTGTTGCGGCGAATAACCTGAAGGTAAAATTAAATGCATTGAGCATCACGCTTGATGACAATACTTCAAGAAACTTCTCGTCAAATACAATTGTGCCGATCAGCCACAGTTCTTCTTTATCATTGACAAAAGGTACATTATCGAAAACCAATGTAAGATTGATTGAGTCGGGTGTAAATGTGAAAGGTCTTTTGTGGGCTAGGACAAACTTGATCTATGATGCAAATAAGCTTTATGGTTCTAGTTATACTCAAGGTAAATCAGATGCTTATCGTTTCAGACCAAATAACCAGTATGCATATGCTAATGTCAATACTGAATTCTGGAATTTCGGAACTGCTACACCTAAAGGGACAGATTATCAGACTGTTGATGAGTGTAGACGTGTTTATCCAGAAGGAACTTGGAGATTGCCACAAGAGCTAAATAGTCCACACGAGATCACAGAATTATCGCAGAATGGAAATCGCTCGACATCTACTACACGGGTGTCTGATGGATATAGACACAGCATGACATGGCAAACGTCACAACCGGCAAACTCGGCATACCCTGATAATCAGTTGGTACTTTCCTATTATGGTATTCGTGACGCTAATGGAAATGTGCAACAACAACCTTCGGGAAGTGCTTCAGGCACGGGTATCTTATTGTATAGAAGTAATAGATATACAAGCAATAATACAAGCTCGTCACTCTATGCTGAAATAAACAATGGATCCTTTGGAAACACTTCGGTACAGGAGGTTGCATATAACAGAGGAGTTACGATCCGCTGTGTACGGAATGTTGTCAATAACTAAATCTTTGTAACTTTTAACAGCTAATCCCCTATTTCCATATTCTGATCATGGTGTAGGGGATTTTTCATGTTCAATGGAACCCAAAATTCCTACTGGACTTTTAATTTTATTGCTACCAGCAAGAATTATAATTTTTTTGTGTCCGTTAGGCTCGTGGAGCTGAAATTGGTAGGGAATTAACCCATCTAATTTGTGAAATATATAATAGAAAACACAATATATATAACATAAAAGATTAACTATCAATATTATATATTGATAGCTTTGTCTTGCATACTTACAAATACTTATATGAAAAAGCTCCTAAACTATATTTTTTTACTTGACGTTGCGCATATTCAAAGTTTAATTCCCATCCTTCAAAAACTATCCGGCAGATTTTACCATCATTTGGAGAAATCTATTTTGAAGTCACATATTATAAATATAATGGTGCAATGTTTAACTAAACAGTATTTATATCAAGTTATCAAGTAATTAATGAAAGATAAACAAATAACGAAAGATCTTGATTGGGAATCCAGTGTTAAGGATGATATTACATATCTCCCGCTTTTGGGAGCAAGTGAAAACTCCAATTTTTGGGCACCGGATTCTTATGTGTTTCTTTTTTTTGAAGAATGTCGCGGATGGCATTCAATAGATTTAGTGGAATACGAAGATAAAGACAACCAAGTACACATATCATTCCCTGGTCAGATCCATTCGTGGAAAACAGAGGCAGAAAGCAAAGGGCATAAGCTAATTCTTTCCAAAAATTTCGTGGAAACGCGATTAATTAAATCGGTCTTTACCACTTTGTACCTTAATAATTGTCCTGTTATAGATATGCCTAAGGATATCGCAGAGAAAGTCTTTTTTGAATTGACAATGATTGGTCAGGATATAGGAAAAGTAACTCACCATATTGTTAGTTTACGCGTGCAGCTGGTTTTAACCTTGATCGGTGATCTTATTGAGAATGAACTGGACAACGATATTCATTCGGGGGATCGCGCATCGTGGATTGTATCGAAATTTTTGAAGTTATTGGAAATCCATTTCCGGGAGGAGAAAACGGTCGCATTTTATGCGAAGTCATTAGGTATTGCGCCAGATTATCTTTCTGTTTTAGTGAGAAGGAAGCTCAATAAAACGCCGAAAGATTTAATTACAAAAAGAGTGTCGTTAGAAGGACAGCGTCTATTATTAGGCTCAGCTTTGAGTATAAAGGAGATAAGTTATACACTTGGCTTTCCAACCTTGGGTGCATTTTCAACTTTCATGAAGATCAATAGTGGCATGTCTCCAAAGATGCTTAGAGAGGAATTATATGAATCGACTTCTAGCTACCAGTAAAGATTAGTAGAATTCGTAAGTGACCATACTCAAGATAAACCCCATTTGCTATTTTGATAAACGGGGTTTATCTTATAAAAATCGATTTATTTAGAATTTTTAATGGCAGTTACATCGTTTCGGATTTCCTGGGCAATTGTTTTGGTTTGCTGAAGAGCGTTGCCTTAGCCTAGTTGTTGCGGATTTATTCCCTTTTTCATAGAATGCCAAGGCTTCAGTTTCTGCATCTTTGATTAGATCTTTGAGTTGTTTGAATTTTCCATTTTGATATTAATTTTAAGTGAATGCATTTCTTAGCTTGGGATTGATAGAAATAAGATTCTTTTGCCTATTAAATAGCTTTTTGGGACGATAACTAACCAAATAAACCCATACGCTTCTATATTTCAAAAAGCGTACAGGTTAACCAAAAAACATATATAAAAAAAGAACGATGTTAGTAGCTTGATTGGACAGTCGGCACACTAAACGAAAGCTCAGTGCCTGATATATTTCTGCTCGAGTTCCTTTTGGGATATCACTGCACTAATTTTCTTTTTGGAGTGAGTAGAAGTTCGGGTATGTCCTTTTCTAATCGGAAAAAATAGATATATAACCACAGCATAGAATGGAATCCATATCATAAATAATTTGATTAATAGTGCTGTTGTCATCTGTCCAGATTTTAAAGTTGTTAAAATTTCTAATCTTAAATAGTTAAATTTCTATTCAACAACTCCGTGGCAATCAATTGAATTATGATAAAGAGAATTGGTTTCACATCTCCAGAACTAGGTTTAGAGGAGATTATGGTTGAACCTATAGCTACCCCTTGTGCATTTCACATATTCCACAGAAATATTTGGAGGAATATATGCCAATTTCTCATTTATAATCTTTTAACATTGATCCTAACAGATTTTTTGAATGTTGTTTATGGTATAAAATTATAATATAGATATCTTGATTGTTAATACTTTATGTTTTGTTAATCATGATTTTTATTACTTAAATCCGATATTTAGAGCCAGTATAGCATATTTTTAAATATCAATGTGCAGAATAGGGGTTGTGGGGTTAATTTTACTAAGGACTGTGGTCATTAGGGAAGCTGATCTAAACAGTCAAGAAGAAATAAGTTTAGTTTATTGTTTCTTCTTGACTATTTATGCTTTCGACATCTTTTAGGAATAAGAGCAATGCATTTTTTTATGCAGAGAAACTATCGAGCATGTCGATTGAAGGGGCGAAAAAGAGCGTTCCGGTTACAGTGGTACTAAAATCCAGTATACGGTCATAATTTCCAGGTGGATTACCGACAAACATATTGGTAAGCATTTTTTCTACAGTTGTGAAAGTGCTGGCATAGCAGATAAAGTAAGTTCCCATTTCATTCGAGGTAACACTTCCAAAGGGCATATTGTCCCGTACTATTTTAAAATCGTCACCGATGTTTGCAAGTGCACTATGCGAATTAGCGGGTTTTGTCTGGTCATCCATCTCAATATCCTGTTCTTTGGATCTTCCGATGACGTTTTCTTGCTCTTTTATGGAAAGTTCTTTCCAAGCATCGAGATTATGGATATATTTCTGAACGAATAAGTAGCTGCCCCCTCGATATGAAGGATCTGCTTCATCAATGAGCGCAAAATATTCTCGGTCCTGGCCGTGAGGATTTTCAGTTCCGTCGACAAAGCCTAAAATCGAGCGGCTATCCCAATATCTGAAACCCTGAACCTCGACATGACATTGCGCGATATCTTTCATAAGATCGGAAATTATATTGGCCACATCATAGGCGTAACTTTTTTCATCTGCACGGATATGAAAATGGAGATCACCAGGTGTACTTACCGCGGTATGTTTTATTCCCCTGATCTCTTCAAATTTTTTTAATTCTTTTGGTAATGGTTTTGGGAGCTCCAATTTTATCCAGGCCTCGTATCCGATCCCCATCACGCAACTTGCTCTTGAATTTGGAAAGCGGTCCAATGCTGAATTGTTTAAATTGATCACCAAAGCACAAACACGTTGAAAAACAGCTTGTATTTTTGATGGAGTGACGTTTTCTTTAAAGTTCCAAACAAGAAAAAAGGTATTGTTATTTGGATAATCAGTGACATTCTGAGATCTCATATATGTATATGAGGGATTTTTTGTTGCCATAATTTTTATTGTTATCAATTGTAAATATTCATTTTTTTAAAGGAATGAATCCAATGCTAATTCGACCTATTTTACAGATTATTGTATTGATTTTTCTATTAAGGTTTTTAATAATATGCTATTGATTAGGTGTATAGTTAAAATATGCATTTATATTTTATATACTGTCTGGTATATCCCATATTGAGGTAAAATTGATCGCAATTAGATCACAGCAAAAATTCAGCATATCACTTGAGATAGATTTATCCCTGAACATTGGGTTCGTATTTATAAAAAATAAATATCCAAGCTCGCCACCATCTTTATCTGTGAAAGGATATGAAATATAGCTCCTTATATTATTGTGAAGCAGCAAATTCTTCCAGCCTAAATTTTCGCAGGATTCTGCATCTTCAATGACAATTGGATCACGTTCATATTGGATATTATTGCAGATATTATAATCCTCGTCTGATCCGATTGTAAGTTTATGAACTAATGCATCGTATCGATACCAGAAGGATAGCTTTTCATTTATTTTTCTATGAATGATCAATGTTTCCATATGTGTGTGTAGACATAGCTTCTCCAGTACCTTTTTACAGGTATTCATATATTTGGAGAAAAGGGGTGAAGCATCCGGCTGTTCACTCCATTTGTGGTTTTTATCCATTCGTTTTTATTTAGTTTCCTAACTCCGGGTATAGCCGAACATTCCTCTTATTTATATATTTTATATCTATATATCTCATAGGCAGCTTCTCTATGTAAAACATGTAAATAAATTCAGTCTCTGTTAGCCAAATATGAAAGAAATTATATGACCGTTGCGGTGTTTTCCAAATTTAGCTGTAGTTTTTCGTTTTGCTTTTTAGATACACAATATGTGTTATTTTTTTCACGAATCATTATACAGTCTTTTAAATTGGCACGTCAGGTTGAATATTTAAAATGACTAATATTGTAAATAAATTATCCAGCAAGATTTGGGACATTTTGAATTGGTAGATTTAAGTACAAATAGATGCACATGAAACTTAACATATTAGCTTTTGGAATTACAAAAGATATTTTGGGCGCAGCAGAAAAAGAAATTGTCGTAATGGAAGGAATTTCTGTTGGACAATTGAGTCATATATTGGAAACAGATTTTCCTCAATTAAAGCAATTAAAATCTTTTTTTATTGCCGTCAATGAGGAGTATGCCGAAGGCGATCGCATCATTGAAAGTAGCGATGAGATTGCTTTGATACCACCAGTAAGTGGAGGATAGCGATATGATTGATATTAGAATTACAGCGGATAAATTGGATATAACGGATTGTCTAGCTCTTACAGAGGATCCGAGAAGCGGAGGAAATGCTATTTTTATTGGCAATGTTCGGGATATGACAAACGGGGAACGTGTTCTGCGTTTAGAATTTGAATGTTATAAACCGATGGCGATTAACGAAATAAGAAAAATAGCGGAAGCTGCTATCGCGCAGTTTTCTGTAAGGAATGTAGTCGTTCATCATCGTATAGGAATTTTGTATCCGACTGACGTTGCCGTGATTATTGTGGTTAATGCAGGTCACCGGGATAAAGTTTTTGATGCATGTCGATATATTATTGATACCACTAAACAACGTGTTCCCATCTGGAAGAAGGAGATCTTTGAAAATGGTGCTGTATGGGTTGCGGCACACCCCTAATTATGGATACATAATTTCGTATATTTAATATGAGGGTTTATTTTTAGTTAACTAGCGTTATTGTGAAATGAAAGCGGATTTACAGGAAAATAAATCGGTCAGGAAGATCGAGATTGTTAAAATGAAGGGCCTGAGTAGTTTTTCTTATTTGGATGATATTGCCATTGAAGAACCGCTTGAAATTAGATTATTATATGATCTGGGAGGAGAGATGGTGCTTAAGAATGTGTCTGTTACGATGCGTACCCCGGGTAATGATAGTGAACTAGCCGCAGGTTTTCTTTTTACTGAGGGTATTATCTCGAGTAATCATCAGATCAAGGCTATCGGTCATTCGGAGGTATTATGTTCTAGAAATAGTGAAAATATTGTGACGGTTGAGCTGATGGAAAATTTTATACCTCAACTGATGAAAGCGGATAGAAACTTTTATACGACTTCCAGCTGTGGAGTTTGCGGAAAAGGGTCTATTGAATCAATACGGACTGTGAGCATATTTGATCTGCAGATGCGGGAAGAACGGGGGATATCCGTTCATGTTCTCTATCAATTATCAGAGAAGTTGCAGACTTTTCAGAATAATTTCAGTGCTACCGGTGGAATTCATGCTTCCGGTATTTTTGATTTGGATGGAAATCTGCTTGCCCTTCGGGAAGATGTTGGCAGACACAATGCCTTGGATAAACTCATTGGTCATGCTTTGCTTACCAACAAACTGCCGTTGGAGAATAGTATTCTTCTATTAAGTGGTAGAGCAAGTTTTGAGCTTATTCAGAAAGCAGCTATGGCTGGTATTTCTATTGTGGTAGCAATAGGTGCACCCTCGAGTCTGGCAATAGATTTAGCCAAAGAATTTGATATTACTTTGCTAGGATTTCTCCGTGATCATCGGTTTAATATTTATCATAAGGGAAACAATCTTAAAATCGAGAAAGAATGATAAGTTCAGTGCAGTTTACATTCATTGCCAGGGATAATTTTTATTAGGTTATAAAAATTGAGTATGTGTGTTTATCGGTGATAGAAAATGCGGCATTGTAAATGTGCTTTAAAAAAAGTAAAAATGAAAATAAGAATTAAAGATAATTCGGTAAGATATCGCCTGACACAGTCTGAAGTAGCTGAGTTAGGCAAAAATGGTGTTGTATCGAGTGTTACATCATTTATCGGAAGACCATTTATTTACAAGATAGAACAAATAGATGGTCGGGAGCTAACTGCAAGTTTTGTCGAGGATAGCGTTGTGCTAGGAGTTCCCAAACATATGGTCGAAGAGCTGGCAACAACGGAAATAGTGGGTTTTAATGGGCAGGCTGGAGAAGTGAAACTTTTGATCGAAAAGGATTTTGTATGTATTGATAACACGGTTGAGGATCAAAGTGATAATTATCCAAATCCAAATCTTAATTGCTAATCATTTAAATATCAAATAAATATCGTAGGTTATGGAAGAATTTGATAAAAAAGGAGTAGAGAAAGAATTGAAAAAGGAACCTAACGCGGAGAATCCCTATAGATTACTTGATCTAAAGCTCACACATGTTGAAAAATCTGCTGCAGGTATTCCGGCAGTAATGGCGGCTTTCAGTGATTTATTTGAGGAGAAGGCAGCTATCCGAGGGATGCGGGCGTTGTTCAAAATGAACCAAAAAGGAGGTTTTGACTGTCCAAGTTGTGCGTGGCCTGATCCTGATGATGAACGTTCCGTACTAGGAGAATACTGTGAAAATGGAGCTAAGGCGCTTGCGGAGGAAGCGACTAGTAAGCGGGTTACACCAGAGTTTTTCAAACAAAATAGTGTGTTTGATCTCGCTAAACTTGACGATTATCAGATTGGTAAGATGGGAAGGCTTACCGACCCGATGTATTTGCCTCAGGGAGCGACCCATTACCAGCCAATAAGTTGGGATAATGCTTTTAAGAAAATAGCTGAGCATCTCAATGCGCTTGAATCGCCGGATGAAGCTGCGTTTTATACTTCCGGAAGAACGAGTAATGAAGCGTCATTTGTGTATCAGTTATTCGCTAAAGAGTTTGGAACCAATAATATGCCTGACTGTTCAAATATGTGTCACGAGACCTCGGGTTCAGCCTTGCGTCCTACGATAGGTATCGGCAAGGGGACGGTAACGTTGGAAGATTTTTACAATGCAGAGGTTATCGTCATTATTGGGCAGAATCCGGGGACCAATGCACCACGTATGATGAGCGCCTTGGCAAAAGGAAGGCAAAATGGGGCAAAGATCATTGCGATCAATCCTCTGCCAGAAGCTGGACTAATGGGTTTTATTAATCCGCAGAGTGTCGGTGCGATTCTTCATGGGGGAACACAGCTGGCGGATCTCTATCTACCGGTAAAGATCAATGGTGATATGGCATTATTGAAAGCCCTGGAACTTCTATTGATCGAGTTTGAGAAGAAAAGCCCAGGTACAGTATTCGATGCACCATTCATTCAGGAAAAAACGGTAGGATATGAAGATTTTCTAAAGCAGTTTGATAACTATAATCTGGCTGAGCTGGCTTCGCTTTCAGGTGCATCCAAGGAGGCATTGTATGAGGCCGCTGCCACCTTAGCTTTTAAAAAGCGTATTATTTTCTGTTGGGGAATGGGACTGACACAGCAGCCCAATGGCGTGGACATGATCCGTGAGATTCTAAATATACTTTTACTAAAGGGGAGCATAGGAATCCCGGGCGCAGGAGTCTGTCCGGTCCGTGGACATAGTAATGTTCAGGGAAATAGAACAATGATGATTGATGAGAAACCTACGGATGAGCAATTGGATCGCCTTGAAAACTTCTATGGATTTAAGATGCCGCGAAAACATGGTTATGATGTTGTTCGGGCCATCAAGGCCATTCACGAAGAAAAAGTGAAGGTGATGTTCTGTATGGGTGGTAATTTTCTGTCAGCAACACCAGATACGACCTATACTGCACATGCCTTACGCAAACTTAATCTATTGGTATCAGTCTCTACCAAATTAAATCGTGGGCATCTCGTCCATGGCAAAGAGGCATTGATTTTACCTACATATGGTCGAAGTGATAAAGATATTGTAAATGGAGAGGTACAGATTGTCAGCACTGAGAATTCAATGGGTGTTGTTCAGGACTCCAAGGGTATGCTGGATCCAGTTTCTAGGAATCTGATCAATGAGACCCAGATTGTCTGCCGGATGGCTATGGCTACATTAGGCGAGCGGGCGGTAGTGGACTGGCAACGTTATCATGATAGTTACGATGCAGTTCGGGATGATATTGAGCAATGTATTCCGGGTTTTGAGGATTATAATGTCCGAGTACGCCAGAAAGGTGGTTTTTATCTTCCGAATGCGGCACGTGATAAGCAATATTTTGCCAAAGATCTTGGTGGCCGTGCACCCTTTACACTGACCGATATACCTGACAATACGCTTGCAATGGATGAATATATGATGGCCACTACACGTACCCATGATCAGTTCAATACTACAATTTATGGATTGGACGATCGTTATCGTGGGATTAAAAATGAGCGCAGGGTAATTTTTATGAATCAGGCGGATATCGATAAGGGAGGATTTAAGGCCGGTGAACGTGTGGACCTGTTTAATTATGATGATGGTATCGAACGTGTGGCTCCGCTATTTATTATTGTCTCCTATCAGATTCCCGAAAAGAACACGGTCACTTATTTTCCGGAGACGAATGTGCTGGTTTCAGTTAACAATGTTGTAAAGGAAAGTAATATGCCAGCCTCAAAGTATGTTAAAATAAAAATTAAAAAACACGATCCTGAGGTTTACAAAAAAGTGGATAAGATGCTTTATCAGGGCGCAATACAACGCCCTTAGTGATTAGCGAGATGTAATAACGAATAAAAAATAGTATATATTATATTGAGGATAGACGAGAGTTATGATTATACGGAAAAAGGAAAATTGGTTTAAAATGCTTTTTGTTTGGCATGGTTCTGTGCTACCAGCATTATTGCCCCGCTTGATCTTACTTTTCATATTGTCTGTTGGAGTCGCTTATCTTCATGGCATGATCTTCTCTTTTAAAGTACCTCTTAATCCAGCACCACTTACGTTGTTCGGTTTTGTACTGGCGTTATTTTTGGGCTTTCGCAATAATGCCAGTTATGATAGATTTTGGGAAGGACGTAAACTATGGGGCAGTTTATTGAATATTTCAAGATCGTTAATCCGGCAGGCACTTACATTAAGGAACAGTTCTGCGAATGAACCTAGGACGTTACACGAGTTTATTCAATTGTTGAGTGCTTTTATATTTGCACTCAAACATCAGTTAAGAGGAAGTGATCCTTATGATGATCTCAGGCAACGGCTGGATGCTGCTACCCTGAAAATTATTATTGAATCAAAGTATAAACCTGTTATTTTGATGCGGATGATGGGTGAATGGTTGCAACGTGAGAAAGATATGGGTAGGATAGACTCCATTCAGCAGGCGAGATTTGATGAAAATCTAGATAAGCTTGCGGACGTGGTTGGGGGCTGTGAAAGGATTGTTTCAACACCAATTCCATACAGTTACCGTGTCCTATTACATCGGACAGTATATATTTATTGTTCACTTCTACCTTTTGGGTTGGTTGATACTTTAGGCTGGTTTATGCCCCTTATCGTTGTTTTTGTTGCTTATACCTTTGTTGCATTTGAAGCAATTGCCGATGAGATTGAAGAGCCGTTCGGGACAGAAGCCAATGATTTAGCATTAAATAGCATGAGTCATATGATTGATGAGACTATTCACGAAATGGTGGGCGAGAAGACTAATTTTGGCCAAAAGACAATTCATAATATCATAGATTGATCCCGATAAAAGGATGATAAGAACAGATAACATTTAATGATGGATGTGACTAATACCGCCCTTCAATGAATAAATCTCTTTTGAAGGGAATGCTTCTTTGATTTTCTTTGCTGCTTCCATACTACGTTGACCCGACAGGCAATAGATGACAATGGGAAGTGCTGATTTACCGAGAACAGGAAGCAGATCATGAAGTTGATTCAAAGGGATATTCTTTCCACCGATATTAAATTTTTTGTGTTCCTCGGGTGAGCGAACATCAACTATATCAAGATTCGCTGCGGTCTGTTTTAATTGGTCTAAAGTCATCAGCGGTATTGTCTGGGGCAGGGAAGTGATGGTTGCATGCATTGTTTTGCGCAGTTTAATTGTTTGGGTTCTACCACTAACCACATTTATTGTCCATAATTTATTTACCAGCATATCAGCAGATCCGGTTAGGTATTTAATTGCTTCATTGGCCTGCATACAGCCTACGATTCCCGCTAATGGTGGGATTACTCCACCTTCACTGCAATTGGGTATTTGTGAGGGTTCCACCTCTGGAAAAACATCACGGTAATTGCTTGAATATGTACCATCATTTTGCAATACATTCCATATACTTACCTGTCCCTCATATTGATGGATCGCACCATAGATCAGCGGTTTGCCCGCGATCACACAAGCGTCATTTAACAGATATTTTGTATCGAAATTATCCGTTCCTTCAATGATCAGATCAAATTCTGCTATCAGCTCCATTACATTGGAGGTAGAGACCCGCATTCGATATGGAATTAAATCAATGGTAGGGTTCTGTTGTTTTAATTTTTGTGTTGCTACATCAACTTTATACAATCCCAGATCTTGGGGAGCATATAAAATCTGACGGTGGAGGTTGCTCAACGAGACTGTATCATCGTCGGCAATACCTATTGTTCCTATTCCTGCGGCGGCAAGATACTGTGCAGCAGGGCAGCCAAGCCCCCCCATTCCTACGAGAAGAACTTTGGCCTTGTTCAGGAGTTTCTGAGACGGAACACCGAAGCCCGGTAATGCGATCTGACATTGGTAACGTTCGAATTGATCTTCCATAACTAGTATTTTTTTATGCGCAGAATCTGGCTTGCTTTCTTTGCCTCTTCTGGTGTATTAACATTCATTAAAACATCTGGATCATGTGGATCCAGAATCAGGATGTCACTATTGATCAATACCTTTCGGGGGCAAGTCACGTCATCACCTAAAAAATTAAGTAAAATGGGGTAACTTTTTGGTTCCCAAATAGTAATTAATGGTTCAGGAAGACCATCGTAAGGACTTCTATAGGTTGTTGCAATTTTTTCAGGATCGCGGCAGTTGATTAAAATTTCCAATGTTTTTGTATCGAGCAGAGGGAGGTCACAGGCTACAATCAGCCATGCGGAATTTCTATTGAAACGAAGTGCGGATAGAATACCGCCAAGGGGGCCGAGGTTGAGGAAAGTATCGGGAAGTGGGTGATAGCCAATATCCAAATTGTTTAATTGCTCCTGTCTGCATGAGATAAAGACTTCATCGCAGTAAGTAGTTAAAAGATCAGCCGCATAGTAGCGCTGCTCTTTTCCATACCATTTTAAGAGATCCTTTGGGCGCCCCATCCGGGTACTTTTTCCTCCAGCAAGTACTAGCCCATTGAGCTTTGGTAGTTTTGAGTTATCTTTTGAAATCATTTTTTCCACCAGATTTTTCGATTAATCTAATTTCCTTAATGGTGATATTATGGCTTAATGCCTTACACATATCATAAATTGTTAGCGCAGCAATAGATGCTCCTGTTAATGCCTCCATTTCTATTCCGGTTTTCGCCTCCACCTGGGCAGTGCAGTAAATTTCGATTTCATTATTATCGTTGAGGTCAATATCTATCTGACAATTTTCAAGACCGATCGGATGGCAGAGCGGGATGAGGTTACCTGTATTTTTTGCGGCCATAATACCTGCTACAATTGCCGTTTGGAAAACGGATCCTTTCCCCGTCTTAAAGTCCTCCGATGCCAGTTTCTTTAAAATTTCAACGGGCAATATTACAGTAGCTTTTGCTACAGCTTTTCGGTGGGTAATCTGCTTGGCAGATACATTCACCATTTTTGGCTGTAATTTTTTATTGAGGTGTGAAAAATCATTCATATCTTCTTAATCATTATATTTCCATATTTTATACACTTCTCCTTGTCTGAAGATATCCTTTTCCAAAGGTAACTCTATAAATGCGTCTGTATCAGCAAGGTGAGAAAAATCTGCGGATCCATTTGTATTCACAGGGGCCGCAGTGCATTTTCCCTGCTCTGAGATACCTAATTTTACTTGAGCAAAGTACTGTAAAGCAGGAGGGAAGCTGATATTTTGCTGTAAGATAGCATATTGAAATAAGCTCTCTGATATTTTTAGGGATTTTTTCAACCAGGGAATAAAGTATCTATTCAGGCACATAAATGCAGATACCGGATTTCCGGGGAAAGCAAAGACAAGTTGCTGATTTTGGCTTTTCCCGAACCAGAAAGGCATGCCGGGCTTTTGCTTTATTTTGTGGAAGAGCCTTTCAATCCCCAGATCTTTGCAAGCTTGCGGTAGATAGTCAAATCTGCCCATCGATACTCCGCCGGTTATGAGCAAGACGTCGTATTTCTCTAAGCAGGCTGAAAGCGTACGTTTTATTGCTTCAATGTCATCATTAATGTGGAGCAAATCTGCCTGAATTTTATATTTATTCAGTGCAGATGCTATAGTAATCCCATTTGAACGCCTCAATTGATAGGAGTTTGGTTCGATATCTGGGTTTACCATTTCGTCACCTGTGGAAATGATAATAACTTTTGGAGTTTTGCGAACCGATAAGGTCGTTTTTCCTACAGAGGCTGCTATGCCGACAATAGCCGGAGTAATCACATGATCTGCTTGTACGAGTATTTGTCCTTTTAGCTTATCTTTACCTTTTAGATGGATATTTTGCCCTCTTTTTATAGCTATATGCTGAGGAATAGTCGCCATTCCATTCACAATTGCTATGTCTTCATAGCGGATGACTGTATCTAAAGAACTTTCTATCACAGCCCCTGTCATTATTTCTACACATTCATTATCAGAAGTAAGAGTTATAGCTGCTGTTCCAGCAGGCTGGACGGCTTTTATACTAAAGGTAGTGATTCCTCTTTCGTATGCATTATATCGTATGGCAATACCATCTACAGTCGATCTGTCAAAAGGAGGTAAATCCCTATCTGCACATATGTCTTCAGCAAGAACTCTGCCGGTCGCTGTTTCATAAGAAACAACTTCAATTCCATAATCCAGTAAATGGGTAAGAATGATATCTTCGGCTTCCTGTACGGTAATCATTTCCATTTTATCCTCCTATTGTCGCCATAGATTGCATATTGGCCGTTTCGGACTGATTTAATTCCTGTGCTACCCATCCATCATTTGGTTTATTTTGAATAGCGTCAAGAATACTATTTTTGAGCACATCATCATTTTTTCCACTGCGCATTTGGTCTTTTAGATTGATGCCACTCTCCGAATACAGGCAGGTTCTTAATACACCGGCAGGCGTTATGCGAATCCTGTTACAGTCACCACAGAAAGAGCGCGTATATGCCGCTATAATCCCCACGCTCCCCTGAAATCCGGGAATCTGATAATTGTACGATGTTGAACTTTTGGGATCGATAGTTTTGTTAATAGTTGGGAAATGTGCTTTGATATAATCTAGTATCTGCCTATGATCCCATTTGATGGATATTTTTTTATTGCTCCCATTAAAAGGCATTTCTTCGATAAAGCGTATATCGATGGGATTTTTTTCGGCCAGTTGTATCAATGGGATGATATCTGTTATATTACGGCCTTCCATTACGACCGTATTGATCTTCACTTTGATGTCATGCTTCAAGAGAGCATCCAAAGTACGGATTACTTTATCAAAACTATTTCTACGTGTGATTTCCAAGAATCTGTCCTTGTCCATTGTATCTAGGCTAAGATTGACTGACTTTATTCCCAACGCTTTTAACTGTGGAATATAGGGATAGGTTAGTAAACCATTCGTTGTTAGACTAAGATCCTGTATACCTTCTAATCCCGCAATGTTGGCGATTAGGCCCATGCAGTTTTTTCTGACAAATGGTTCACCACCGGTGATTCTAATTTTATTTACACCCAGTTCTGTAAAAACTTTGCTTATTCTGTACAGTTCTTCATCTGTCAGGAGATCTTTTTGTTTGATCCAGTCGAGACCTTGCTCAGGCATACAATAGGTGCAACGGAGGTTACAGCGGTCTACTATTGCAAGCCGTAAATAATTAATTCTTCTTCCTAATTTGTCTGTGATCATGAACACTATCCTAATTCTACAACCTATGTTCTATCAAATATACTGATTGTTTTTCTAGCAGTTTATTGGTCTTTCTATTATTGGTGAGTAATGATAGTGTTATCACAATTGATGACAGCTTTTGGGTTAATAATTCTGAATAATACTCCTTAAATTAAAAATTGGGAGTTTTTAAAAGATAATGGGAAGTATTTTTTAATTTAGTGTTCTGCAATAATAATCATATTGATGAAGGCGAAGAAAGGTGCTACAAGTTCCGAAAAAAAAGATAATCGAAAAATCAAGGTCATATATCAGGATGAGGTCAGCTCAGATGAACTCAACCGTTTCCCAGAAAACTCATTTACGATTATTATTTTAGACAAATGTGATCATGGCGAATGTATAACAAACCATAATATCTACCGTTTGAATTCAAAACAGCTGTTCATTCATCTGCCGGACCGCGTCTATCAATGGAGCTTACCAAAAGGAGTATCAGGACGAAGATTGATCGTTGATGATGCTATTCTACAAACTTTCTCACCAACGTTAAAGCATACTTTTTCCATGAGCAGCCCGCATGAAATGATAGAGCCCAACGATGAGACCTATCAGAAATTAAGTGCTGAGTTCCATGCAATACGAAAAGAAATAGATTCCGAAATTATATTTCCGGAGCTTATTGATGCCCGAGTCAGACTGCTGGCGCTCATGATAAATCTCTGGGTTGAAGAAGTGAATGGAGAAGCAGGATTGAATTACCATAATAATATCGGTTTCCGGTTTCACTCCCTGGTAGATAAATACTTTAAAACCCAAAAGCGGGTATCTTTTTACGCAGGACAACTATGTATCACGCCCAACTATCTTGGGGTTATAAGTAGAAAACAATATAAATTATCACCGTTAGAATTTATTTATGAACGAGTTGTTTTAGAGGCTAAGAAGCTACTGCACAGTTCCGATTATACCATTAAGGAGATATCTTTTGAGCTGGGCTTTCAATATGTTTCTCATTTTTCATTCTTTTTTAGAACGCAGACAGGCATGACCCCGAAAGAGTACAGGGCTATTATGGACAAAAGTTAATTAGAGGGCTTGGGGTTGAAGAGAACAAAGATACCCTAAAAGAGTATCTTTGTCTTGTGCTTGGTCGTTGGCAGAACAGCGTTTAATGCTCTGTACCTACTCGGTGTAACACCAGTTATATTCTTTACGTATTTTGTGAAAGTACTCGGCTTGTTAAAGCCAAAGCTATAGCATAATTCTTTTAGTGGCTTGTCCGTAGTTGTAAGTTCCTTTTTTATTTCTATTTCGAGAAACTTATGTATAATTTTTGATGGTGATAATCCAAAGTAATTTTCAATGATATCATTTAACTTTCTTGGAGAAATATTGAGTTGGTCTGTATAGAATTTAATGGATTTATGCTGAATATAATACTGTTCTACTAAATTAATGAACGACCATATTATCTGGTCGTTCGCCTGAACTGGTGCTCTATGCTGGAGGTATTTTTCAATGGTCATAGGGTTTCTTTGTTAAAATTTATATCGTCTCTAAATAAGGATTTTTGCTTTGTTATGTTAACTGAATAAGTTTAGGATGTTCGCATCATTTGATTAAGTTAATATTGTAGGCTAGTGCTCTGAATCTTGTAGGGGCCATACCTGTATACAGGGTGAATATCCGATTAAATGCACTGGCGCTACTGAAAAGATATTTTTTTGCTAGCATGTTTATTGAAGTTTCTGTGGTTGCTAAATCCTTCTTGATTGCTATGAGGAGGCGTATTTTTATGAGTTCAGTTGCGCTAAACCCAAAATAACTTTTGATCAACTTGTTTAATTTGTTGGAAGTTGTATCTAATTGTACGGCATAGAATTCGATTGTTTTTCGAGTTGCAAAATGATCTTCGAGTAACTCGAAAAAATGTCCAACCGTGAGATGCGCTTCTTTTCTGATATGTTCAGAATGTAGTTCGTCCTCAAGGATCTTTATTTTATTTTTTTTTATGCTTTGATCTTCTATTGCCTTTGACATAAGGAGATGATTACTAAATCCATTTAAAAAATCTACTTCCGATTCAACCTATATAATTAATGAAGTAGGATTAGAAGATTCATTTATCAGTTGTTAAAGTTAGGTAAGTTGCTGAAAAATAGTGTTTTCAAAATCTTTATATTATTTATAAAAATCAGATATTATTAAGAAATTTTGGATTGAAAATTCAAAATTTCCTTGTCTTAAGATACTTTACATTGAAAGTTGTACCGATATTTTTAGATCAAGGCATCCCGATTATTAAATTAAATGACTGGCGATTGTCAGGGACGAAGTCAGATTTCTATTTTGTAGTGGTTAGCACTAAAAATAATCTGATAGTTAGGTTGATATCGGAAAACTAAAATTAAAGTACTGATTTTCATAACTTATTTGCTTTACGGCAGTCAATTCATCAAGCTATCTTAGTGTTATATAACCAAGTTAGACTAAAGATAGAAAGGAGGCTTTTATGAGCGGATAATTCCAATGGCATGACCTAATTACTAACCAAGTAGCAGCATACCTAGTTGTGCTCATTTCAGTTTTATAAGAACAATAAATATAAATAATTTAAAAACCTTATGATAAGAATAAAAAACAAGCATAATTGTTTATATGCAATTATGGCCTTTTCCTCTATTGTACTTTTTGGAGGATGTAAAAAGACCGTACTAAATAATGAAGATTTAGCATCCAGTAATATCCGCAAAGTTGCCGCAGCCGCTGATACAGGTGTTACAGCTACAGTGGATTGGAATCAGACGTTTCAAAAAATAGATGGGTTTGGCGCATTTGGTGGGCGTATCGTTCCATTCTTTGAATCTGCCAAGAGAGATAGCATTTTAGATTACCTATGGGGAAATAGTGGACTTAAATTAAATATATTGCGTGGTAAGGTTCTTCATACTTATCCTTTTGATCAACAGAGTAGGGTCGTAAGCATTAAACCATCCAATGTTTCAATCGACGTAGATAGGAATAGCGCGGCTTATCAGAATCTATCAGCGGATGAAAAAGAACAGCTTGGTCAGGTATGGATATTGAAAAAAGCCAAAGAGCGTTTCCAGGTTCCATTCATATTGGCAAGTACTTGGACTCCGCCATTGTCAATGAAGACAGATCCAAGTAGTATTTCCGGAAAGTGGTTCAATGGTCTTAATTTCAGCACTTCGTCCACTAATTTTGCCCGTTATCTGGCAGGATTTGTTAAGTCGTTTAAAAATGAAGGAATTGTTATCAATGCGATATCGCCTGCGAACGAACCTGAAAATGTTTTTTCGGATTGGGATGCATCCTATTGGACATCTAAGAATTTAGGTGAATTTATAAGTAATAACCTAAGACCCGCATTGAATGAGGCAGGGCTTCAGACCACAAAAATAATATCATCCGAAAATGCTGCTTGGGGCACCGCGAATAGTTTCTTATCTGGTATGGATAAAAGTAATGTGGATATTCTTGCTGGCCATGGTTATGTTGAGATTAGTGAGATTATCAATGGAAAGAGGGGCTTTAACCAGAGTCCATCAAAATGGACTTTTGGCACGGGTGGAAAGCCGATGTGGGTGACAGAGGCTTCCGATGATGGTGGTAACTATGACAGTGGAATCGAGGGGGGATTGAAATTAGCGGCAAATATGCATAAATTATTGGCCGAGTGTGATGCCAGTGCTTATGTATTTTGGCTCGGTATGCTTGCTATTCAAAACAATGAGTCCCTAATTTGTACACGTCCGAATGGTTCTCTGGAATTCCCAAAAACCTACGACGTAATGGGACACTATTCCCGGTTTGTCAAAGCGGGCTACCAACGTATCAACGTTGCAGTCCAAAATGGAGGCGGTCTTTTACTTTCGGCCTATAAGGATCCTCAAACGGGAAAATTTGTGATGATCATAACCAATAGTGGAACATCTGCTGTTCAGTTGAACATAAACTTAACTGGTTTCGCCAGTGGACCGTTGAATAATTTTCAGACAACTGCGACAAGTTCTGGACACTGGGGAAATGTGGGGGCTATTAACCCAATATCCGCTGGAGCTTATTCGATCTCCATCCCAGCCAAAAGTATAAGTACATTAGAAGGAACAAAACAATAAGTTGAAAATGTTAAGGGGGTGTTATTCCCCCTTAATTTCCACAATAGATCAAGATTATGCCTATTTCCCGGATAGCATTGAAGATCAGTCAAAGAATTTATGACTAAGTACGTCCACTTTTTGACCGATTAGATTAAACTGCCTAAATCATAAATATTGTTTGTAAACATTAGAAGTTGGTTCAGGGAAGTGCTTCACTTGCTTTATATCGGATTTTAAGAAGTATTATAAAGGTTTTAATAACTTATAGTATTGACATTTGCTGATATATGTTAATAATTTTAATCCAAGAAAAATTTACTAAAAATAGAACTTAATTAATTCATGGAGATTATGGAAAATCACGAAAAAAAAATGAAGTATGTATCACCTCAACTTAACGTGGAAGAAGTTGAAATGGAACAAGGTATCGCTGCCGGATCGGCCGCCGTTAAGCCTGGTAGCAGTTCAAATGAGGTAAAGAGTCAATGGGATACTGGCTCTGATAGTAACAGCAATGTAGAATGGTAAAAATTAATTTGGAATTTAAAGTTAAGAATATGTATGAAATAAAAAGTAAATCTCGTTCCTATACATCACCTATTTGTCTATTTCTGTTGTTGAGTGTTTTTTCCTGTAAGAGGGAGGCAAATAATTCCGTTATAAATGGGAAGGCAAAAGTTACTGTAACAGTAACAAATTCTGAATTTAATAATTCAGAAAACATCGGAACAAAAAATGCATCAGTCCATTCTCAAAGGGCTGCAGTAACTGCTCAACGAAGGATCGTCCCACTTGATGCGGACTTTTCATTGAACGTTGAACTTTCTCCTGCGTATGGAGACCAAAATGAGAAAACAGAATCAGTTTTGCGGGCTTCAAATATTAAAAGAGCAGCAGCTGTTCAAGAGGATGTCGCGTCAGGTGTAAAGTATAAAGTTGTGGTATTTGATAAATCAGGAGGGTATGTGACTGACAGGGACTATGTTCGTGGTCAAGAATCCAATGGTGAGGAATTGACATTGAATGGTGGTCAGTATACCTTCATTGCCTATTCTATCAATAGTACGGCGGAGAATCCTGCACTGACATTTAACGACCAAAGTAAGACACTTGATCATACATCCATTTCTGGCCTAAAGGGTAATGCCGATTTTATGTATTATCGCACAGATCTGAAAGTTTCGAGTGAAAATGATAATTATTTGAGTATTATTTTCAATCATAAATTTAGCCAGATCGCAACCGTTATTGATGCAACTTCAACAGGTAAGAATATTGAGGCAATTGAAGCTTCATTTGATTCACATTATCCAAATGCGGATATTAGTTTGTCAGATGCAGGAATTACTCGTTTGGGAACCAAAGGAAATACCGCGCTTTCTTTTGCTGGAGTCAATACAGGGAAAGTTTCTGCCACGACTATTTTAAACGGTGACGCAACTGATGGATCACTTAAGATTTCAAAATTAACGATCGGAGGAACAACACGGACCGACATCCCAGCGATAACGAACTTGACGATTACACCTGGTGTAAAATACAACCTAAATCTTACTGTAACTAGAACTGACGGTAACTTACTTCATGCAGGATTGTTTTCTGTCAGGATAAATGGTCAGATCTGGATGCGTCATAATCTTAAAGCAGATTACAATCTTGATCCTGATCAGAATCCAAGTGTTAGAGATCTAATCGGTAACTATTATCAATTTGGTCGATCGGCCGTAGCTGCCACCTCTAGTACTGGAAATGGAGCTATTTCCGGATGGAATACCAGTAGCGCACCGGATGGATCTTGGAACAGTGGGACGGAAAGCAATCCCGTGAAAACATCAAATGATCCTTGTCCTAGCGGTTTCCGATTACCGACTAGAATGGAATATGAGGAATTAATTAAAAATACGACTGCAAGTAATATCGGTACATGGACGAACAGCAGCACAGCAAATACAATCGGTGCCGCAAAAGTTTTTACCAGCAAAACAAATCCGAATGTGAAACTAACTTTCCCCGCCATTGGATATCGTACTGCTAAAGATGGGCAGCTTACTTGGAGGGGGGGAAGTGGTGATTATTGGACCTCATCTGTAAGTGGCAGCAATTTGACACGTTTTTCTTTTGTACAGAATACAGTAGAAATACGGACTTCTAATTACAATCAGCCTAATAATTTAGGTAAAACTTCCGGCTTTACAATTCGTTGTATTTCGGAACAGAAATAAGAATCTTTCATATATACTTTAATTGTTTTACAGTTCCACCTGTGCACTTTGTTTCAGACAAAGCTGCACAGGTTTTTTTATGATAGAGATATTCTATAAAAAAAGCCAGCTGCATTAGGACAGCTGGCTAAGAGAAATGTACCAGATAATTTGTGAAACACCATTTATGAAAATTACCTTGCCAAAAATACTATAACCGCATTAGATCGCAGTTATCTAAATCTTTAAAATAGTTATGAATTTCAGCTATTTCATTATTTGGTTTCCAGATTGAGATTTTTGTTTACAAAAGAGCCGCAGCCGTTTTTATAGGAAGGTGTAAAGGGGAAGCGCTATACAAGATAATTGATAATATACAATAAAAAGGCAGACTACTCGAGATAGTCTGCCTGAAAAATAATAACAATAATTTGGGGGATTATTGTCTAAACTAAACGATTGATTTGATAATCGCTAAGTTATGTATATATTCAAAAACAGAGGTTATCAATATTTTTAGAAAAGTTTCTGTTTTTTGTGTTCAATAAAATAAGTGTTTAATAGCAAAAAGATATACCTTCTGTAAGTTTGCATTTGAATTGGTTGACATGCATTCATTGATCTTTTCGAAATCAATATGAATTACGAGCTTCATTTTGGAAAAACCAAGAACCATTGATATCTTTTGACGAATTACCTATATTTAAGAACTAGACGCAACCGAATTGAAGCTGTAATCGTTTTTCTGCGAATTACAGATACTTAGTATCGCAGATGCTGGAAGTAGAAATGAATGGCCACCTGTATATTTGATATGGATTCAACCAAACCAAAATCAGCAGCAATTGGTACTTAGAAACTAATGGAAGATAAATATAATTTGTTAAAAGAACATATAGAGAAAGTCGTTACACTTACTGAAGATGAATTTGCATTTGTAAAAGAATGTTTCATTCACAAGCAGTATAAAAAATCCGAATGTATTTTTAGAGAGGGCGATAGCGTAAACTATATCTACTTTGTATTGTCCGGTCTTCTCAAATTTTATTATACGGACGATAATGCTAAGCAACATATTGTTTCATTTGCAATGGAGGATTGGTGGGAAACAGATGTTTCGGCCTTTTATACAAGTGGAAAAGCTTCATTTACTTTGGAATGTCTTGAGGACACAGCGTTACTTTGTCTATCGCTGGAAAATTTTGAATGTTTGTGCGACAGTCTTCAAAAGATGGAGCGCTTTTTCCTCCGTAAATCAATTGCCGGCCATATCGGTTCACAGCAACGGATCTTGTCATTTTTAACCTTGGGAGCAAAAGAAAGATATGAGCAGTTGATAAAAAGAAATCCAGCTTTGGTACAACGAATTCCAAAATTGTTGCTTGCTTCCTACCTAGGCGTATCCAGGGAGACATTAAGCCGTCTGTTCTCTTGATTGATTTATTAATTGTGAGGTTTGTCACACGGGTGAATGTAAAAATATCTTGAGCTTTGTCTCATAATAATCTTACAGCGATGGAAAAGAAAGTAATCAATCCTTGGAACTGGCAGGATGCCAGAAATTATGTGCAGGCAGTTGAAGTTAAACATGTAGATTCAACTTTATATGTATCGGGACAGTGTGCCATTAGTGAAGATGGAATATCGAGTAATGCCGGTATGAGAACGCAGATTTTTCATACTATTGAAAATCTTGAAAAAGTAATTCAATCAAGTGGATATGAAGCTCGAAATCTCATTCGTTTGAATATCTACACGACCGACTCTACAGCATTATTTGAAAACTTTGATGTGATTCAAAATTGACTCACTAAAAATAAAGTAAAACAAACAAGTACAGTTTTGGAAGTCAAGACATTGTTTGAAACTTTAAAGGTAGAACTAGAAGCAACTTTGGTTAAATAATTTCAGATATAAAAAAATGGCAATAGTTCTCTATTTGCCATTTTTTTATATCTGAATAACGGCACTTTATTGGCCAGCTATTCTAATGATCGCTTAGTTTATATATATTATTGAAGTAATATTATTCATTATACACATATTTGAAATCAATGTATTAAACGAATTGGAAGCATTGATTATGAAGTTTTCGAAATAATTTTTTGGAATATCGATTTAAAATTTCTGTAATTTTAGTAGTATATCTAATTACTAGATACAACCTTTTCCAACTGTGAACGAAGGCTATTAAAATTAAAGCTAGTAGTTACCTATAAAAATGATAGATTGGCTATTTTTTTGCGTTAAACTAAATTCAGAACCCATAGGAAACAAGTAGTGATACTGTGTAAAGCTAGTCTGTGATAGCTTGGTAAATAGCAGTCTGAAAATCCTCACCAATAGAATACCAGGGTGAAAGGTATTCTTGGGTCATGAGTAGTGCTATAATTCCTTCTTTTGGGTCTGCCCAGCCATGTGTATTGAATGCACCTCCCCATCCGAAGGAGCCTATATTTCTTGGAGAGAGGTAGGCATTCTTTTCGGTAACCAGTGCAAATCCACCCAGCGCGAACTGAAAGTTTTCCGGCTGTGGAGGCAGGGGAGATATAACGACCTGGCCACCTAATTGATTGGTAAGCATTAGTTTAACTGTGCTTGGACTAATGATCCTTTTTCCCTTGTAGAGGCCTTTACTTAGAAAAAGAGAGTAAAATTTAGCCAAGTCGCCTGCTGTGGCACTTAGACCTGCACCTCCCGATAAATAGGTTCCTTGCATCTTGGGGAACTCCGCATTGACACCTTCATAAATGGGATGGTTCACTTTAACAAGCTTATTCTCCGCTGTCGTCTCGTATAGGCTGACCAGCCGGTCCTGTTTCTTTTCAGGAATATGAAAATAAGTGTCATTCATCTCCAGCGGAATCAGGACATTTTTCATTAAAAACTGATCCAGCGGTTCTCCGCTCCATATCTCAATCAGGTATCCGAGCAGATCTATATTGAGTCCGTAGGTAAAGCGCTCACCTGGATCATGCTGCAATGGTAATCTCGCCAGTAATTTCATCTTATCGCCAACAGTCGATGCCATTGTTCCAATACCTGAGGGAATGGCAGCCTTTTCATATAGACTCCACATCGTAGGGTCACTGAAAATGGCGGGATAGGCGATGCCGGAGGTATGTCTTAAAAGATCTCTTACAGTTATTTCCCTACTGGCTGGTCTTGTGGTATAGCTTCCATCCTTGGCATTATATTTAATTAAAACTTTTGGATCCTTAAATGCCATAATATATTTTGAAATCGGGTCATCCAGTTGGAATTTCCCCCTTTCCCATAATATCATTACAGCAAGGCTTGTGATTGCTTTGGATTGGGAGGCAATCCTAAAAATGGCATCAGTCTTCATTTGGGCTTTTTTTTCCACATCAGCATAGCCAAATGCCTTTTGGTACACCACCTCTCCATTCTTGATAATAAGCACCGATGCACCCGGAATATGGGATGCGGCTATATGTTTATTGACCACAGTATCGATCCTTGCCAGTCTTTCTTTGTCAAATCGATTTTTTTGGGCCTTTACGATAGTGGTTTGCGCAATGAATGCTGCCACCAAAAAAGTTATTATTGTGTATTTCATTTTAATGTTTTTTATGCTATCAGACTGGCTTTTTTATGAAAAATCAGTTGAAATCTTTTTTATTTATTGTTCATAATCCAATACCAGGATATCTTCAAGTATAGGTTTAATCTGTTTTATAATCAGTTGTTTGTGATAATCTGATCGATTGAATTCATCCAGTGACTTACGGTCCCTGAATACTGCAGTTTCGGCATAGCTAAAATCTTTAGCTCTTCCTGTAAAATCTAGTCCGAATGAGATTTCCAAGAGTCCAGTAATAGTGTCCTTTTGCTTAAGTATTTCATCTTTTAGATCCTGAATCTGCGCAGTAGATGTACTCTTCTTAAATTTGAAAAGGACGATGTGGACAATTTTTGGAGCTGGTGTTTTTTGGAGATCCTGTCCTTTTGCCGTTGCGAATAAGCTCCCGATAAATATGATCAATACAATGATATTCTTCATGTCAACAAGTTTTAAAATTAGAGATTTGTATTACCGGCCAGCCCGCTTTTTTCAGCAACATCACGTTTTACCATTGGTGTGGTATCAGGGGTTGCCAGCGCATGTTTCGCCAATTCTCCTTTGGTGGCATACCATATTCCGTCATGTTGGGCTACATATTTAAAAAAACGTTCGATTACACGGACACGTGAGGCATGGCCTGATATACGGTCATGGAAACTAATTAGCATCATGCGTCTGCGTGTTGCCGCTTCCTCGTAAAGCTGGTCAAACTCATCTTTTAGCTGTTGCTCATAATCAGCTGGAGAAAATCCCGGAAAGTCAAATGAGCCGATATCGTTCATGTGTATGGTGTAGGGCATGGTCACAAAGGGCTTGCCGTTAAGCTGTTGTATGTAGGGTTCATCGCGGCTCAGATCATTGTTGTGATAAATAAAACCAAGTTCCTGAAGGAGACTCAGGGTATGTACACTTCCCCGCATCCAGTAGCAGTCATATCCTAAAGGGGTTACGCCCGTTACTTTTTCAATGGACTGCTTCACGCTGCGTATCCATTCACGTTCCTCATCTTTTGACATATTATACTGCCATGCCCATTCTTTTCCATGCGCAGCAGGTTCATGACCACGTATGACAATTTCACGTGCGAGTTCTGGATGGTTGTCCACCGCTTTTCCGACCATGAACGAAGTTGCTTTGACACCGTATTTGTCAAACAGATCAAGCATTCTTGGAATACCTTCCTGTACACCATAATCGAAATATGAATTTGTTGCAAGGTCTGGATATCCTTTTTTGATCGGCTCAGGAATGAGTCCACTTGCGCCTGAAATGGGTTGACCTCCAGCTTCAAACTGTAGGGAAATTGAGATGGCAAGCCTGGCTCCATTTGGCCAAAAGCTTTTTGCGGAATCTTGGATCTTAGGTTCAGATGTATTTTCTACTGCTCCAACTATCCCGGGAATAGCTATTACAGATGTACCTAATGAGGTTTTCGTAATAAAATCTCTTCTGTTCATGAGTATGAGTATTTAAAATTTATTGATGACAATGGTGGCAAAATGAGTAGACAGATAAGATTTATCCATTATCTGAAGTTAAAATATATGTCAACATTGACGCTGTAAATTTCTGTTACATTTTTCTATTCTTAAAATAGCTTAAATAGTATATTTGTATTATAATACTTATAGATATGCAATGGAATCTGGAATGGCTCAGAACTTTTAGAGCGATATACGAAACAGGGACACTTACAGCTGCTGCACAAGAACTATACCTATCACAACCTGGTGTCAGCCTGCATCTCAATTCACTCGAAGCGTATGCGGGATATAAGCTCTTTGACCGATCGCCGCGGAAAATGGTTCCCACCGAAAAAGCTAAAATTCTTTACAATTTTGTACTGGAGGCTCTGCAGCGGATGGAAAGTGCAGAACAGCTTTTTCATAGACGTTCGCAGCCGGAGCGGATAACCATAAGCATCGGAATGTGCTTTGAGAATTTTCAGTACACCCTTGAAGAGCATGTTGCACAACTACCATTTAATCTGATTATTAAATTTGGATTATATCCACAAATGCAGGCTGATCTGGATAGCGGATTGCTTGATCTGATTGTTACACCACAGAAAGGAAACCAGCAGAACCTTATCTATGAGGCTTTTTCCAAAGAACGAATTGTGCTTATAGCTGGAAATAAAACGGATATATCAGAACTACAATTTCAACTCGGATGTGGGAATCTTTCGGCAGCAAGGGATTTCTTAAAGCGACAACTCTGGTACAGTACGGCAGGTGATATGGAGCAGCTGAAAAATTTCTGGTCAAAAAACTTTAATGAGCACCCAGACTTCAGCCCGAACTATATTGTACCTAATATTAATTCCATTATCCGCTGTTTGAGCGATAATAAGGGTTTTTCTATAGTACCAGCTTTCCTTTGCTGCGAAGGTTTGTATTCTGGTAAAATTAAATTAGTGTGGGAAGGGAAACACGTCTTGGAAAATACACTATACTTTGGAACACGGAAAAATACTATGTACTATAATGAACTGGATCAACTGAAAAAGCTTTTTGAAAAGAAATGGGAATTTTTGGTCACTTAATTTTAAAAGTAACAACGATTGTGCAATTCGAAGGTAGCTATGGAAAACCATAATCAATTTACAGCTATTGATACTCCCTAACCATGATCATTTTAGCACATTTGTACATAAATCTTCTATCTAGTATTTGTTGATAACGGATTGCTTCAAATCCGGTTGGATAACAAATAATTACAAGGCCGACATAGCCTGTGTCACAAGTAGAAGCAGATTTGCCGCAGGAATTGATCATTACTGTCTTTAGCTATTGATAACAATATATAAATATGAGTGTGGAATTATTTGAAAAATACGTAAGAGCATTAGTAGAATTGTATGAATTTTCGGACGAAGTTATAGATTGGAGCGATTATTTAACAGATTAATGAATTGATGTACTGGCTTGAGTAAATGGGTTAAAATAGAAGCAAAATAAAGTTAATTGGCATAAATTAATTTTGGAAAATAACCTTTAAATCAATTCAGACAACTGCCAAGTAAAAAGTCAACATAATGAGTTTAAATGAACTTAGTCTAAGAGCGAAATTTGTACAAGGTAAAAATTTAAAAGTGTTCAATGAAGAATGTTGGGGCATTGCCGAAATGTATTGGTCATTTCTTCGTGAATACAATACTGATGATGTCAGAAAATGCGTGATTTCGGTTGGAGAGGAACCTTCAGAAGTGGATAAAATAACATCATATCAGGGATTCCGCGAAATTTATAAGCAAATAAATTTTGACCAGTATTTTGAAATGAGTGCATTTGAAAAGATGTCTTTACAGCTTGATTTGATTCATTCCGGAATGATAACTATTGGTGAATTGGAAAAGTGGGATACTGAACCATTAATAAAAGCATATAAATACTGTCTTGACAGCGATTTAAATTATAAATTCTTTATAAATAGTAAATACAAACTATCACCAAATCGTCAATGGAAATTAGGACTTTGGTGCGAATGGGAGATTAACTGTTTTAAATTATTTTGGGTTTTATTTGACAAGACTGGTAGTGAAATCAATCGAGACTTGATAATAGAAGACGAGCCTAGCGGTGGTGAAATAGTTTATTATTTAGATTCCAAATGGGATGACAACAATTATATCACTATCCGTAATAAATCGAGACAAAATATAGAAATGTGGAAAATTAAAATTTTATAATAAAGTGATTCTTCCTCCATGTGAATTTTTGCCTTTGGGTGGGTAAAGTTCTTTGAGAAAGGCGGTTTGCAGCTTCAACAGAATCTGGCGGGCTACGAAAAAAGTCGTGATAACCAATACCATGTTACAATATTGAATATAAATGTTATAGATCGCATTGGGTGCAGATTCTACTGATACGGCGATTTCGATGTTTTCCTTAAATATCCAATTCTTCAAGAATTTACTACTCCCAATCTGTCAAATGCCATTTTGCCAATTCCCAATTATCGTCAGGATCGATTCGATAGTCAAACTGTCTAGGGGAGGAGTTAGCTGTAATAATTTCTTGCAGAAAGCCGTTTGAGACTTCAGGATCGTAGACTCTCCAAATTAATTCTCGAGTCTTATTCCAGGTTATTCTTGCAAGAAATAAGGCATTAGGCCTTTCCTTATCTTTTCCTTTTATTTCATTATCTAAATAATCGCCATAGTTGTCAATTACTTCAACTTCACTTTTTGAAGGCATTCCATTTTCTATTAAATCGTCTAGATCTATCATAATTGATAAATGCCACGCGAAAACTATTTTTGGTTCAAATTCCTTTAATGCAGTGTTGACCACGGCTACTCCCGGTAAATCATCTTGTTCAAAATTAAGCAAGGAATATAAATCATCGGGTATTATTACTTTAAAATCTGCCATATATTTCACAATCTTAACCTTCTCTCAGTGATCACTACCTTTATATATAGATCCACATAGGCTCGGTCTGCCCTGCACGAGAGAATCTCATTTCTTTGTAGAATTCTGTCGCATCAACAGTTAGCATCTGCATATGAAAATCCTTATAAATCTCTTGCATTTTATCCATAATCAAGGGTCTAATACCTTGCCTTGATAGGAGGGGATAAGACATTCAATCTATCATATTTTTTCATAGTGCAAAACCTGCGGAAAAGGATCATAATAGTCGTGTAGTAGGGTTTTCCATTTCTGGTATTGCGGCGACTGTCGGAATCCAACTTCATGTGCTTCGACAGAAACCCATTGCACCAATAAAATGTATTGATTGTCTACCTCTATACATTTCTTTAAGGAGTGTTTTATATATCCGTCGATGGATGAAATATATTGGCTAGCTATTTGAAAATCATTTTCAAACTTTTCCGCTCTACCAAGTTTTACATTTAAAATAGCTACTTCTAAAACCATCGTGTTTTCATTTTTTGAAAATTAGGATTAGCAATGTAAATCAATATAAAAATCAATCTTTTACCAATTAAGGAAAGATACATCCTTAATTATGGCCATGACATATAATATTATCAACGTACAAAAGAACATATGTCCCATAAAGAACATTGTCCGTTTTTTCCTTGGCTCTTCTTTGGCTTGTAATACAAACCCATTGGAGCCAATATTAACGGAATTAATACAGGTAATAGTGTTATTGCCGATATCAATATTAAATAATTCTGCCGTAAAGACGACAAAAGCATAACGAGTAGAATTAAGATTAATGATGCAATAGTATAGAATCTAAATATTCTTACAGATTTATTTAAATAATTAGGTTGTTCTATCGTAGACATATAATTATTTACTTTTTCCTCCTGTTATTTGCTTCTCTATTGTATTCTTTTATCTGTTCCAATTTGACTAAATATTCCTCCTCAGTGTTGATTCGTAAATCTGGAAATCTAAGATTACACAAAGTGCCCAATTCCTCGCCAAAAGTTAGTTCTAGCTTTGTGATTTCCTCAATTTTAATACTTTCGTCCTCCTGCGAGATTAAATAATCAATTCTACTCGATTTTAGCTTCGAATTTTCAACAACCTCCTTCTTTGGAAGAATTTCAAATTGGTACCTATCTTTCAATATGATTCCCAATCCTGTGAGTTTGGGTGCATATTCAATTTTTTTTATTCCGTCGAAATAATTGAAACCAAAAACTTCATCAATGAAAGAGCTATGTTGCCTTTTTAATAAAAGCTTTAATAATAAAAATTCTTTGCAATTGAAATTTGGATGTTTTAAGTTTTTCATATCAGAGAGTTTAGGCACCTCGATATTTGTCCACGAACTAATTTCTGATAATTGATAGCTTGAATTTATTATAATGTTTGACAAGTTTTGTTTCCAATTCATATTTTACACTTATTATATTTTTATTTTGACATTACGACAAGTGTTTGTTATCTTTGTAGTAATTAATAGCGATAAAGTAGGGTATAGCCCTAACTTAACGATGTTACTCATGAACGAAAACGACCAAAAATTCCACATGAGCAATCGTGAGTTCGCCATTTCTATTAGATTTTCATATCTTAGTGGTATAGTCTAATAGGGCGAACTTCATGTCGGTCTTTTGTGGAAAATAATCTTTGGATTATTGGCGCTTGGTCGTGCCACGTTCAAAAGCATTGAAGTTCGCCCTATTGTTTTTAGAGCAAATTAACTTCTTCAATGATTGGTTGACATCGTTCCACATAAACCAAAAATGATTATGAGAACGAAACGAACAAACACCACCCATTACCCGCATTCGATCAGAGATCGCTTGGTGAGGTATTCCCGCAAATCACTTTTAAAGAACATCTTTCGTGCGCCTGAATAAGTCGCGCCTAATCAAAAACAGGCTGTAAAGAGCAATAAAAAGGGGAGGATTTGACTTTCCTTACAATGAAAAGGTACTGAACCTAGTTCAGTTTAATTTCCCTCTTTATATCCCTGTCACCGACCTATACATTTAGATGATTGCATAAAAGGTAATAATGGTCAATGAAATGAGCTTGTTTTAATCTTTCACCTTAAAATTAAGCAAAGTTTTATTGAATCCAAACTTTTTACCCTTACTTTTTATTGTAATACAATAGTATGTTATGGCTCGGTTCTTATTTAATTCCGGTAGGAAGCGTCATAATTATTCCTAATCAATGCCTTGTAACCGTTTTGACGACGCTTTTCGGATAAGCTAATTCTTTATTGTTGGATCAGTAAGAGCCATAGCTATGGCCTTTGCACAACACATTTTAACATGCAAAAATTTTGCAACGGGGAGCGTATTGCCTATTTGTTGGGAGCTGTCAGTAAACAGGCTCTTAATATTTTAAATGATTTTATTTGCCTTTCAAAGGCATTAAAGAATACAACAATGCTTTTGACATGCATTGCTGTATTTCATATGTTTAGTTTATCGGCTCAGACGCCCCGCAAGGACAGCGGGGCGAATGGGCCTAATAGACATGAGTTAACAGGACGTATTGAATCTGAAGTTGATAATAGTCCTCTACAATGGGTATCCATACGTATAGATACTGAAAATTTACAGATCAAGAGTGCCAAAGATGGTTCTTTCCAACTGCTTGTCAAGAATTCAATAGGCAAGATCAAATTTACATATGTCGGCTTCAAAAGCCAAGAAGTCAACTATACCGCTGGAACACATCTTGTGGTCAGATTGACACCCGAAAATAACAAACTCGATGAGGTAGAAATCGTCTCCACGGGCTACCAAAAGATCCCTAAAGATAGGGCGACGGGTAGTTTTGAGTTTGTGGATAACAAGCTGTTCAATCGCAAAGTATCAACTGATTTCGTTAGCAGATTGGAGGATGTGGTGCCCGGCTTTACTTCCAATAAAACCGGAAATAGCCGAGGTAGCTACCTAAATGTAAACGTTAGGGGGCTGAGTACACTCTTTTCGGAGAAGTTTCCCTTGATAGTTATCGACGGTGTACCTTATGATGTATCCAATCCAGGTCTCGGTCCGGGGATTTTTAACAACATTAATCCCAATGATATTGAGAATGTCACTGTATTAAAAGATGCGGCATCGGCATCTATATGGGGCGCACAGTCGGGAAATGGTGTCATAGTGATTACGACCAAAAGAGGTAAGTTTAATGAGCAGACCAAGCTCTCGTTTAACTCGAATATCAGTATAAAAGCTAAGCCAGATCTGTATTATTATCCACAGATGAGTAGCCCGGATTATATCGACGCACAACAGTATATCTTCGATCAGGGAAAATATAACAGCTGGTTTAAAAACAAATTCAGAAATCCACAGCCCGCATTATGGCTAATGTATGCTAAAAAGAACGGCACACTATCCGAAGCTGATTTTAACGAGCAGATCGGGCTTATGAAAGCGACTGATGTACGAGACGATTTCTTAAAATATATTTACCGCCAGGCTGTCAATCAGCAGTATAACATTCAGTTGCAGACGGGGAGCGATAAAGTGAATACGCTTTTTTCTGTAGGCTATGACAAGAACCTGAATGATGTGGTTACGTCTTCTTTTAAGCGATTGAACTTGAAATCTAATACACAGATCAAACCGGTCAAGAATATGATCCTCGATGTTGGTCTAGCGTATACAGACTCCAAAAACGAGAATTCGTATTTTCCTGTAGCTTATAACCGTATGGCTAAAGGTGTTAAGAATTATCCCTATATGCGTCTAGCGGATGCAAATGGCAATCCATTAGCAGTAGATATTAGTGGGTTAAATCCCGCATTCAGAGATACCGTAGCCGGAGGGAGACTATTGGATTGGTCTTATATCCCCCTCAATCAATTGAATGATTCTAAGGAAACTCAAAAAATACAGGAATTTTTTACGAACATAAACGCAAGCTATTCTTTTGATTTTGGATTGAAATTGAATCTGTTATATGCATACCAAAGCACGATGAATCCTACTGAGGTATGGAAAGGTATCGGGACATACGAACAGCGGGATGAGATCAATTCATTTGCGAGTTGGAATGACAACGCGGTTACTTGGAATATGCCGGTAGGGGATTTTTTTGGAATAGTAAATTGGGATAGCTACAATCATCAGAGTAGGGCGACTGCAGACTACAGTAAAAAATGGAATGAAAAACATGAAATTTCGCTGTTTGCCGGTATGGAAGTACGCAAAAATGAACAGAAGGCAACCTCCAGCCAATACCGTGGTTATGATCCAGAGACAGGGGCATTTAAATCTGTGCCATATGGTATTCAGGTACCCATGTTGAACGGTGCATTCGGCACCTCTGCGATAACAGATGTAAATGTATTTAAGCGATTCCGCAATAACTTTGTGTCTTACTTTGCCAATGGTGCCTATACCTATTCAAACCGCTATTTGGTAAGCGCCAGTTTTCGTAAAGATGCATCAAATCTGTTTGGAGTCAAAAGCAATGATCGGGGACAACCCTTCTGGTCAGTTGGTGGGGCTTGGGTCTTGTCAAACGAACCATTTTTGGCCAACAGTGCCGTTAACTTCTTAAAGCTTTGTGCCACCTATGGCTATAATGGTAATGTGAATAACGGCGTATCGGCTTATCCAATCATGTCAATACAAAGTGAAGCACATTACATCACCAATCAAAACTATGGTATGATCATGACTCCGCCTAATCCCGGATTGCGGTGGGAAAGGATTGGGATCACGAACGTGGGACTTGATTTTTCACTCCGAAATAATAGCTTATCAGGTAGTATAGAGTATTATGTAAAAAACGCAACGGACCTGATTGCTCCAGATCGTATTGACCCGAGTACAGGCTTCTCTACCTTGATGGTCAATAGTGGAAATATCCGTACCAAAGGCTGGGATATTTCACTCAATAGTTTACCGGTACAAGGCAAGGACTGGACATGGTCAAGTAATCTTGTATTCTCCTACGCACGCACAAAAGTGCTTAAATCTTATGTGCAAAATGAAAATGGAAAGGATTTTATCAGTTCAGCACAGTCTGGTACTATGACACCCATTGAGGGAATGGATCTATATAGCCAGCTTGGCTATAAATGGGCAGGCTTGGACCCGCAAACAGGTGAACCTCGAGTGTATATCAATGGCGAAATCTCCAAAGACTATTCCGCTATATTGGGCTTGAACGTTAGCGAACTCGAAAACTATGGATCTACAGTACCGCTATATACGGGTGGATGGCGGAATAGTATCCGTTATAAGACTGTGGAGCTGTCATGGAATATTTCTTATCAGCTAGGGCATAAGTTTCTGAGAAATTCCTTTGACAATAGCCTTTTCTTAAATAGCGATATCGGACATGAGGACTATGCGTTGCGCTGGCAAAAACCGGGAGATGAACTATATACTGATGTGCCAGCATTTAAATATCCGGCGGATCTGGGGAGTCAGGTCTATATGCGCTCGTCGGCTTTATTGGAAAATGGAGGACAGATCAAACTGCGCGATATTCAATTGTCCGTTAGCCTACCTTCGCTATCTCGTTTTAAAGTACAGAACTTTAAAATCTATGGATATATGCAAAATGTAGCAACTATATGGCGGGCTAATAAACTCGGAATTGACACCGAGTATGGCTTTAATATTCCTGATCCAATGATGTCCGCCCTCGGTCTAAGTTTTAATTTTTAATCAGATCATTATGAAAACATTATATTTTTCAATTGGCATTTTCGCTCTGGTGACATTATCTGCCTGCAACAAATTTTTGGAAGAAAAGCCTGATATCAAAATGGTAATCCCCAAAAGTTTAGATGATGCGGAGCTGTTGCTCAATGATTATAGCACCATGAATATTGGGTACCCTGCCGTTGGCGAGTGGGGCACAGACGAATACTATGTCTCAGCAGAGACCTTTGATGGAATGATGACCGTGGATCAACGAAATGCGTATATCTGGAAAGATGAGCCGTACTTTGATGTAACACAATGGCAGGGCTCTTATAAGACTGTTTTTAACGCCAATCAGGTACTCGAGATTATAAACAAGTTAGAAGGGACGGCATCCAATGAGAAAGCAAGAAATCTAAGCGGAATCGCTCACTTTTTTAGAGCATTTGCTTTCCAGCAGCTGGCAGAGGTGTTTGCTCCGCCATACGATGGTGCAACCGCTTCTACTGAAATGGGAATTCCTTTGCGCCTTGATCCCGGTATTGATAAACCATCTGAGCGTGCGAGCTTGAAGCAAACGTATGAGCAGATTATTACGGATTATAAATTGGCAGTGGCTCTATTGAAGCCAAAAGAGTCTATACCTGGTCGTCCCTCGCGTGCAGCAGCTTATGCCGGCTTAGCTAGAACTTATCTATATATGGCAGAATATGAAAAAGCATATCTATATGCTGACTCGAGTTTGAAGTTACATGCTGAGTTATTGGATTTCAACAATCTTAATGCGACCGCCGAATTACCCTTTGAACGATTTAATACGGAAGTCTTGTTCTCTGCAATTAGTAACAATGCCGGGCCGATGAGTTTAAACAATGGTTTGGTAGATTCTAATTTATATGATAACTATAACGATAATGACTTGCGAAAACTAATATTTTTTAGGAGCAACAGCTACCCCAAAGATTCATATAGTTTCAAGGGAAATTATGATCAGTCCATAGCAACTCTTTTTGTGGGGCTGACTACAAGTGAGGTTTATCTTATCAAAGCAGAGTGTGCTGTCCGTATCGGGAAGGTTAGCGAAGCCTTGGATGCCTTAAATTCATTACTAAAAAACAGATTCAATAAAAATCGGTTTACAGCAGTAACTGAAACGGATGCCAATGTACTGCTGTCTAATATACTGCTGGAACGTCAGAAAGAACTATTATTTCGAGGACGACGTTGGTCTGATCTGAAACGGTTAAACCTAGATCCTAGATTTCGGAAAACTATACAAAGGAATATCCAAGGGCAAACCTATAGCTTATCACCTGACAGTAGAAAATATGCCTTTCGATTACCGGAGCCTGCCGTTGTCATTGGGAATATCCCTCAAAACATTCGTTAACCAATTATCAAATAAAAACATGAATCATTTAAAACAACTATTCATCTCATTCATCTTATTGATCCTGACAATTACTGTATTTGCACAGGTCAATAATAATATAACATCAGGCGAGGCTTTAAAAATCGGGGATACCTTTATATCGCCAAGCGCTATTCAGCTAATGCGTGGACCGGCAAAAACGTTAGATCTTCAAAAGTTAACAAGCAAAGTAGTGATATTGGATTTCTTTGATACCTATTGTGGTACTTGTATACAGTCTATGCCCAAATTGCAAAAGCTACAGGATAAGCTAAAAGATAAAGTTCAGATCATCAGTGTAACTTGGCAGGACAAATCAACTCTCGATAAGTTCTTCGCTGCGAACAGTTATCTTAAAGAAAACAAGGTCAATCTGCCAGTTATTTTTGCTGATGTTTATTTAAAGCAACGGTTTCCGCACCAAAGCGTTCCACATGTTGTATTTCTTTATAAGGAACAGGTTAAAGCAATAACAAGTAATAAGTTAATAACCGAGGAGAACATAACTGAACTCTATGAAAAAGGGACTATTGATTTACCCCTAAAGGATGACTTTGGTAAAGGGGATCTAATGGAAAAAAACACAAATAACAACGACAAGGAAGCGGTCAAGTTTGGTGTCTGGATATCTGGTTATCAAAATGGTGTCCCTTTTGAGTCCTTGCGTATAAAAAAAGATAGTCTTACAAATACGATCAATACCTCTTTTTACAATGCCTCGATTAGTAACGCCATTAAATTCATTTGGGCTAAAATAAGTCCGGCTGGATATGTACCCCGTCCCGAAAGACTTGTATTAAAGGTTAAGAACCCTGATCATTATCAAGATATCGCGGGAAAAGGAGAAGCATGGTCGCTGGAGCACGCGCTATCCTATGAGCGAAAAGATAAAATTTTGAGGGCAGATTCCACCCAAGCACGATTGGTATTGAATGACCTACATAGTTTTTTAGGCATACGATCGTATAGAACAATGAAGAAAATCCCTTGTCTCATATTACAGCCCGGTCCATTACTGTCCGGATCAAAAGAAACAATTGCAGATGGTATGGTATATGAAAATAGTGCAGTCTTGGCGGTTATGACAGATCTAGGCGGAAAATTCCCACCTATTTTAGATCGAGTAAATAGCAAAGAAAAAATAAAGATTACACCCTATGAAACCTTAGCGGAGTTCAATTCACAGCTGGCAGCGTACGGCATTGAAGCTGTACTGGGCGAGGAGGAGATGGAGGTATTAGTCATCGAAGAAATCGAGTAACCTGTAAATAGTATAGGGTATGAAAATTCATACCCTATTACTAAGTGTAGCAAACGCTGATGTCGTAAAATATTCCTATCGCGATTTTAATCGCACATTCGTACCGTTTACCTGATTTTGCAATGAATTAATGATTTCATTTTTCAATGCATCAGTGATAACTGGTGAACCTGCAGAATTTGCTGCTTGAAGAGCACACATCTGTTCTGTAGGGGTAGCACATGATGGTGGAGTATCTCCGACCAACGTATAGTGCGATGGTTGTGATGGGTCTGAACCCGTAAAGCTGAACCAACTCATGATTTATAAGTATTAATTATTTAAATAAAATAGCTATGAATATTCTATCTATTCATATCGGTTATAATTGATCATCTTGTGCGTAACAGGATGGCCACATAAAAGCTTCTGTGAAACAGAGGCTTTTATCACTAAAGTGGTCTTCTTTCCCTCACCCATGAAGGGAAATACTGCAAACTTGCGTCGGTATCTTTTAATAGCTGTGCCAATGGTCTTCATGATCTTATTTTTCTTCTTCGTATGATAGCTTTCTACTTTGTAACATAGTTGTCCGTTTGTCTATTACAAAGGAGCGGATACTTTACAGCCTAAAATCGGGCATGTGGGTAGTATTTTACTTTTTTTGTGATTTCATTTTCTATTTCGATAGATAGTCTTGGGATCTATATATAAAAATTGGCTCAGCAATTTATTATTCAGACTATGCCATAGTGCAGGCATTAGTTCTTTGAGCTTCGCCGACCTGTCACCCGCCTCCTGCGCTATAATAAGTCCCTTTTTATTGAAAAAATCTGATTTCCGCTGCCGCATGATGCTGACAAAGTGATGCATGCTCGGATATTGATCTTGCAGTTCCTGCAAAACAGTCAGCGGGATACAGGCAATAGTGCTTTTTTTGAGGAATTGAATATTCAGGTCCTGGCTGTTAAAACTGTACTCATGCTTGGTGCCGGTAAAGTAATTTCCTTCGGTAGCGATCCAGTGGAGATAGGGCCTTTTGAGTTTCGTCTCATAGGCACCAATCCTGCCATCAAGCACATAGCACCAGTAGGGACGGCTTTCATCCTCCCGACAGTAGATCTGTCCACGCTTCCCTTGGCGTAGTTTGGTATGTTTGATTAGTTCATCGCGACATGGATCATCCGCATTGAAATAGGTATCTAAATGTTTTGTAAAACGTTTCACAGTTAATATAGTGTAAATGAATAGTTCATAAAAAAATGAAAACGCCATGAGAGAGATATGGCCCATGGCGTTTTTGTTGAATTATTTTAGATAGCCTATAGAAGCGTGTAGTAAATCCTGATGATTAAATGTCCTTCCAAACGGCGACTAAAGATCTCATTCGCTTCAGATCCGACGGGGATTTCCGGTGTATCTGACTGGATCTTGTTTGACTCATATTCCGTCACCTTGACCGAATCCCGGGAAAGGGTACTGGTGCTTTTTTCATTGGTCTGCTTATCCAAAGTGATGTCTGCCTGATTGTTAATGGCAAAAGCAATCTGTTGTGCAAGATTGTTTTTGAAGTCGGCGGACAGGGATATGATATAATCAACCTGGCTCTCCGAAAGTTCAAAACGGGACATAAGCCAGCTGCGTAAGCACAGCAGGATCAGCTTTTGTTCCATCGTCTGAAATTCGATGGTCGAGTTGTACAAGTCCCGGAGCCATCGCTTGACTCCTGTGTCATCAAGTGTGTATTTATTCATACTGTTTAGTTTGTCGGTGATCGCTAGTCCCAAAGGATATAGCAAGCATGCCAATGCTACACCTAGCCGACTAGTATTCACCTTGTTAAAAATTTAAATTAGTTTTATAATTCGATCGAAAAGCGAATCTAAAACCAAATCACTAAAAAGCGAAGGAAACAAAGGCCGAGATCGGCGAAAACGAAATTGGTTTCGTCGAAACAAGTATAAAATACGCATTAGGGCTGCTTAAACGCATTTGCAAACTCTACGAAGGAATAAATTAAATCTATGATAGCATGTAAAGGAAACGTTACCTTAAGTAATCATACATATTATTAACTTAGAGGTTAATCTTATTTTCAGCCTATTATGATAGCACTTAAATCTTTCTTTCGGTCGTGGTATGGGAACATGTGGATTATATTATTATTTGCAGGTATTTCATCTTGTTTCATCACTTTTTATACTACTGAAGAATCAACATTTTCGAGTATGACCATGGAAAATCATGGTTTGATATTTCTTTTTAGTTGGGTATTAATGCTATTGGCAATAGTCCCTGTTGCATTTGTCGTATACAGACTTGACTTGAATAAATACCTTGAACCGTATGAGCTCGTACGCTATCTGATCCAATTTGCGCTACTCGTTTTAGTTTTGGGAGCCGTGGCTTTAAGAATTGTTTACAAGGTTTATTTAGTGGTATTTGGGCA
>Ga0256786_1000143_pt1 | contig 50737 bp, 34 predicted proteins | sample MC6MC0937MT_FD_186053 | JGI IMG/M metagenome (GOLD analysis project Ga0256786, IMG submission 186053) | Metatranscriptome of enriched soil aggregate microbial communities from Iowa State University, Ames, United States - MC6-MC0937-MT... | ecosystem: Environmental > Terrestrial > Soil >...
ACACTTATTTTTAATTTTTCTTTTATTGATGGTATTTAACAGTTATTTTATCTTTAAAACAACGAAAGAATTGGCTGGGATTTGAACAGAAAATTTCCCTTTTTTAATCACAGAATTCTCTTCAAGAGGTTTTATGTTTTCTGTTTCAAAATTATTTTCACTCGAAAGTTGAGAAGCTGTCAAGGTTGTTTTGGTTAATTTGCTTCCTAATTTTATGTTTTTTGGATTGATTTCAATTGACGTTTCCTGAAAATCTGTATTAACTATTTTGATGATTACTTCATTATTCTTACCGTCTTTCACTGCAGATGCAAAGAGTTGATTTTGTCCTTTTACAGGATTCCCATTTTCAGAAATCTTAATTAAATCTGTTCCTTTATTGTTGGAAAATAATTTCTGAACGTAATAATTGGGTGTTGCATACGACTGAAGATTATTAAACCAAATTAAATCCGGTGTCCATTGCCAACCGTCTGCGTGGGCAAAAAGCGGAGCATAAGAAGTCATCGTGACAACATCGGCATTTCTTTCAAGCCCTGTCATAAAAGCGGCTTCTGAAAGTGCGGTCTGCCAATTGTTTTTATTATCTGGTTTCACTACACCCACTGATTGAGCTGCATATTCTCCGGCAAACACTTTTGGTCCGGAACGGTCATAAGCATCATATCTTCCGGCATTTTTCGTAAACCACTCTGGTGAATTGTAATAATGCTCATCCACAATCTGTGCATTGAGTTTTTTGAGTTCTTTCCAGCCATATTCAAAGAATTCTCCGTCGGGCGACGGTCCGCTTCCTGAAATGATTTGAATGTCCGGATATTTGGTGTGAATGGCTTTTTCAAAAATTTTATATCTTTCGATGTAATCTTCTCCCCATTGTTCATTCCCAACTCCGATATACTTCATATTGAATGGTTGCGGATGTCCCATTTCAGCACGGATTTTCCCCCATTTTGTATTTTCGTTTCCATTGGCAAATTCGATTAAATCCAAAGCATCCTGAACGTAAGGATTTAATTCTTCCAAATGAACCAATTCGCCCGTATTGAACTGGCACGCCATTCCGCAACTTAGAATAGGTAATGGTTCTGCTCCTAAATCTTCGGAAAGCTGGAAATATTCATAAAAACCCAATCCGAATGACTGGTAATAATCGGGAGTGAGGCGATGTGCAAAACCTGAACTCCATTTGTTGATGAGATATTCTCTGTCGGCGACATTTCCTAAAGTTTTTTTCCATTGATACCTTTCGGCAAGTGTTCTGCCTTCGACAATACAGCCTCCGGGGAAACGCAAAAATCCTGGTTGTAGATCGTATAATTTTTGAACCAAATCTTTTCTGAGACCGCCTTTTCTTCCTTTCCAGGTATCTTGTGGGAAAAGGGAAATCATATCCATATTTACCACGCCGTTTCCGGTAAAAGTGATTTGTAGTTTTGCTTTTTCAACCGTTCTTGATGGAGAAAAAACAGCAGTATATTTTTGCCAACCTTTTTCTTTAATGAGAATAGGAACTGTCGAGATTATCTTTCCGTTTTCGTCAATCAGACTTGCGTTGACGGCAGAAATGTTTCCTGATACATTTTCCAAATCAAAACTAAAATCATATCTGGAATTCTGATGAAGTCCGATTCCTCTGAAACCTTCATTCTCCAAAATATAATTTTTGTCATTGTAAACCGTGATTCTTGCGTAGTTTTTATTGGTTTTAGAATCATCAGAATAAATCGTCAGAAACCCGGAATCTAAATTCGGAGAAAGGGTTTTCGTGTTTTGTTGTTTCCAGCCCGTTAACGGTTCGTCAAATTCAAAACTCCGGTTTTTGATGAGTTCGGCATAAATTCCGCCATCGGCTGCAAAATTGATATCTTCAAAGAAGATTCCGTACATCGTTGGCTGGATTTTGATGTTGGTGGAACTTCCGTCCAAATCTAAACTAAACTTTGAGTTTTGTGCTGATGAAAATGCAGCACAGGTTGAGAGAATAAGGGTGAAGATTTTATTTTTAGTTTTCATTGATACTATTTTTTGATTGTTCAAACAGACACTTCGACTACGCTCAGTGTGACATCTCTAATACTAAATGTTTAATGGAGCGTGTTAGTCTATAATTATTTGACTTTCAACTGAACACTTTTCAATCCTGAATTTTCGGAAGTTCCGCCGTAGAAAATAGTGTAATCTCCGGGTTTTGAAACCAAATCATCGGCTTTTTCATCGTAAAATTTGAATGATTCTTCAGAAATTTTCAGTTGGATATTCTTTGTTTCTTTAGAATTAATCAAAACTCTTTCAAAAGCCCTTAAAGTCTTTACAGGAGCCAAAGCATCATTATTTCTTTTCACATAAACCTGAACAACTTCTTCACCGTCTCTTTCTGAAATGTTGGTAACCGGAATTGTAATAGTCAAATTTTCATTAGAATTAATAGAATTTTTACTCAATTTAGCCTCTCCATAATTAAATTTTGAATAACTCAAACCGTGGCCAAAGGGGTACAAAGGTTTTTCCGTCATATAACGGTAGGTTCTTCCCTGCATATCGTAGTTTTCGAAACCCTGATGCTTGCTCGTTTTTGAAAGTGCATTGTCCAATTGCTCCAGATTTTTATAGAAAGTGATTGGCAATCTTCCGGAAGGATTATAGTCTCCCGCCAAAACATCTGCAACGGCAGTTCCGCTGGCTTGTCCGCCGTACCAGGCATTCAGCAATACATCGTAGTTTTTTTCGTCTTGTTCCAGCCCAAGCGAACTTCCTGTACACAAAACGAAAACAACGGGTTTTCCGGTTTTTCTTAATTCCGCCAGTAATTCACGCTGAACTTTTGGAAGTTCTATCGAGGTTTTATCACCACCTTTGAAACCTTCAGCGCTGACCAACATTTCTTCACCTTCAAGGCTTGGAGAAAGTCCGCCTGCGAAAACAATTACATCTGCATCTTTTACTTTTTCTTTTACTGAAGCGAAATTCACCGGGTCTTTTCTATATACTTCAAAGGCAATGCTTACATATTTTCCTTTCTGGCTGTGTCGAAGTTCTATCTGATATTCTTTTCCTTTTTCCATTTTCACAGGAAATTCTGAAGGATGTCTTGCGTCCGGACCTTTTCTGGTGGCGATTTCCTTACCGTCAACAAAAAGTGTGTAGATGTCTGATGTTGCAGCAGAAAATATCACTTCACCCGAATAACTGCTTTTAAAAACACCTGATATTCTTGCCGAAGTATTTTCTCTGGCAACTCCCGGTGCAAGCTGTGTTCCGCCAAAACTGTTGTAGGTAATTCCTGTTTTGTTAACAGAAATATTGATAGGATTTCCTTTGAATTCATTATTATTAAAAAACTCTACCTTCATTCCTTTTTGTCCGTTTTTCTGACTGATAAAATTGGGGTAAAGAGAAGTTCTTGAAGATGGATCTGCGACTTCACTTCCCTTCTCATAAATAATTTCAGCGTTTGGAAATTTAGCTTTGATTCCATCTAAAATTGTAACCGTTGAAGAAGGCGTCCCGTTGTAATTTCCTAATTGCATAATTCCGTCATCGGCATTGGGACCAACAACAGCAATTTTTTTAATATTTTTATGTAAAGGCAGAACATTTTTTTCATTTTTCATCAGCACAATAGACTTCTGAGCCATTTTCAATGCCTGTTCTTTGTGTTCTTTAGAATCTACAGTAGAATAAGGAATATTGTTCCAGTGAACGGAAGATTTAGGATCAAGCATTCCGAGCTCAAACCAGCCTTTCAGGATTCTGCGCATCGAAATATCGAGGTCTTTTTCTGTTATTAATCCGCTTGCCAGAGATTTATTAAGATTGTTATATGTATCTCCGCATTCCAAATCAGTTGAATGCTTTAATGCGTCTGATGCTGCTGTCTTTTCATCGGGATGTGTTCCGTGGTATTTTTCCTGATAGAAATCTGCCAAAGCCCAACAGTCTGAAACGACCATTCCGTCATACTTCCATTTTCCGCGAAGAATTTCAGTCAATAAAGTATTGTTAGCGCAGCAAGGCTGTCCGTCGAAAGCATTGTATGCACACATCACTTCTCTTACATTTCCTTCTAAAACTAAAGATTTAAAAGCTGGAAGATAGGTTTCATACAGATCTCTTTTGGAAACTTCTGCGTTGTAAGAATGGCGGTTCCATTCCGGACCGCTGTGAACGGCAAAATGCTTGGCACAGGCGTGGGTTTTGAAATATTTCGGATCATTTCCCTGTAAACCTTTTACGGCAGCAACGCCGAGAACAGAAGTCAGATAAGGATCTTCCCCATAAGTTTCCTGACCTCTTCCCCATCTCGGGTCACGGAAAATATTGATATTCGGAGTCCAGAATGTCAGACCTTCATAACGTCCGGTTTTATTGGCTTCATCGAAGGATTTGTTGTATTTTGCTCTGGCTTCGTCGGAAATCATTTCAAAGGTTTTGAGATGTTCCGGAACGTCCCAGGTTGCTGCTAAACCAATAGCTTGCGGAAAAACAGTCGCTGTTCCAGCTCTTGCAACACCGTGAAGCGCTTCGTTCCACCAACCGTAAGCTGGAATTTCCAAACGTGGAACTGCTTTGGAATTGTCCATCATCATTCCGATTTTTTCATCTACGGTTAGCAATCCGAGAAGGTTGTCAATTCTTTGTTCGACGGGAAGTTTCGGATTTTGGAAAGGGTGCTTGTAGTTCTGTGCATAATTTACGCTACCGATTACAAATAATAAGGTGAACAGAATTTTATTCATATTGTTGATTTTAAATCCACTATTTTATTCATTTGGTTAAATAAAATCACTGGATGTGTAATTATAATGTGATAAAGGCAAATATAAGATTCTATTTTTAATAAATGTATAAAATACACTTGTTTTTTATCTTTAATATTTTGGTTACTTAATTCACGAAATAATTATCAATCTTCCGCAAAATCGCACAAGAAAAGCCACCAGAAAAACTGATGACTTTACAATTAAATTTTTAATAGATTATTTTTTAATCAACTTACGGGTTACCGTTTGACCAGAATCAGATATTTCAACGAAATAAACTCCAGACGGAAGGTTCGCAATATTAATTTTATTTTTACCTGAAGAAAGTTTCTGCTTTCCAGCAATCAAGCTTCCTTTTGCGTCAAATATTGAATAGTTTGCCGTGTTTGATTTAAGCTCAACAAAAAATTCATTTTGCGCAGGATTAGGATAAATGATTACCTCATCTTTTATCATTTCATTCTGAGAAACCGCAAGTGTAGCAAAATTCAATGGAAGAAAAGTGCTTGTGTAAGTATTTTCTTCAGTAATATATCCTTGGAAAGGATTTATAAAAGGTTCATTCCCAGCAACTACTTTATAGAATCCCGTAACTCCGTTTTCTGTTTTAAGAACATACGCTCCGGCAGGAACTTTTATCGTATGGTATACTCCGTTTATTTGATTCACAGTTATAGCTTTTGGAGTTGATACATTACCTGAACCGACGAAACTAATGTTTCCCGTAGCATTAACGAGTACAGGTGTATTTGCAGGAATGACACCATTGGTAATCTGTGTAAATGCTACCCCCGTTGCAGACGGAATCATGGTATATGCTGTAACTCCAGACGGAATATTTGCCTCAAAAGGCAGTAATACAACACCATAATCACTGAAATTTCGTGTGTAGGATGCTGCCGTTGCGGTAAAATTAAATGGCACCTGAAAGTCTTTACCCTGATCGGAAAGAGTAAGTGTATTGCAGACAGTTCCTGATACAACGTTTGTGTTATTATTGTTTGCAGAACTGTTAACATAAAATAAACTGTTCAGGTTTTGAGAGGAATTGTTCCAGGTTGATGTTGAATTAATTCCCGTCACATTTCTAAAATCTAATGAAGTATAATATTCATTTTCCAGGGCATCCATAAGATTACTGTCAGTCGATGCGTATGCTGCTTCAAACTTAGATGCTCTTTCGTTTCCTACATTGAAATATACATCGCCAAGCGTTAATGTAAGAATAGAACTGAAATTTCCGCTTCTTAAACCAATAATACCCTTGCATCCAAAAGGCAGAACAGATCTTGATATATCAAATACCAGATTAAAACTACCTGATCCCGGCGTCGGAAACGCAACACTTCCATAGTTATGATTTCTTAGTGTTCCACTGGCATCAATATAATACAATGTTGTATTAGAAGAAGTTGGCAAATTGCTTGTTGTATAACTCAAAACGTTAAATACCAGTTTATTATATCGATCATTTAATGCTACGTATCCGTTTGCTGCGGTAGTATTTGAACTGATGAGCGGCGTAGAATTATAAAAAGTAACGGTTTGACCAGATAACTGATGCCCTGTACCAAAAGCCGGATTTGTAGTCGTCTGAGTTTCAATTTTATTGTAGTGCATTTCGGTTCCTGTCATTAAAGAAAGAGGTCTGTCTCCACTTTTATTAAAAACAAAAGTCATTACGCTTGACGGGCTTACCGTAATCTGCGGTCTGAACGTATCGGCAGAAAATGTAAATGGAGCAGCAACCATATCCGAAGTTTGTGATGTCGTTGTACTGGTTCCTGAATTGGTAAAGAACGGCAGATCTGCTTTCAGATTGTACGAGTTTGCAGATGAATTGATGACCACCAGTGTAATCTGATTTCCATCCTGTGAAATATATGATGAACCTTCCAACGCTCCATTGACTACTTCCCATTTGGCATCGATTCTCCTTTTACCTGTTGTTGTTTTAGCAAACTGCGATAAAATATATCCCCTTTTTGTCATTTCACCCGCCACGGTGCCATTTGTACCATCACCCATCATTCCGTAGTATCTTTTTGATGCGTAATGAACCCATGCGTTGATATTACCAAGCATAGCATTATTTATGCTCTTTGCAAAAGTGAAACCGTCAATTGCCCAGCTAAAGTCTCTTGCAGGTACACTTGTGGACGAATTCCAGTTGATGAGATATTCTGTTTGCCAGATTTGCTTATTATAATTTTGAAATTGCTTATATACAGACTGCATAGATCCATATTGATGACCTCCATACACTTCAAAATTTGCCATCACTGCAGGGCTTAAAAAAGCATTTGCGAAATTATCCGTAAAACCTACACTTTCCGGAGCAATTACGTTACAGTTGATCAAATGTCCATAGTCTTTTACGAAAGTAGCAATTTGTGTCGGTGTCCAGATACAACCTTGGTATTGCGCCATCTCATCAGGCTCGTTCTGTATAGAAATATAATTAAGTGTTACTCCATTATTCGCAAGATATGTGACGAAACTATTAAGATGCAAAGCATAATCTTGATAATGTTCCGGTTTCAGATAGCCGATTTGCTGCACTCCGTTCGTATCTGTGTACACTGCATTAACGTGATTATTGGTTTTCCATGCTGCAGGCATTGTCCATGGGCTTGCAAAAACAATCAATCCCATTGATTGTGCCAATTGTGCTGTAGCCAAAACCTGAGGCCAGTTTGCAGGATCTTCCGGAATATACAGACGCAAAATATTATACCCGGCATCGGTAGCCCCGCTTCCCCAGAGTTTCTGAATTTCTGCGGTTGTCATGTGATTGTAGGCAAACTGCGGACTGCAGACGAAACCTCCGAATCCTGTAATATTCTGATAAGTAACGTTCTTATCAATCTTTACCTTTGCAGTCTGTGTACTCTGTGCATTAAGATGCCCTGTGAATATGATGCTTGCTATGGCAGCAAGTACTAAATTGACGATTTTTCTCATAGTAATAATTTGATTTTAAGTGTGACATAAATTTTAATTTAACTCAATATGTTATTATTGTTTTTTTGAAATAAAATGTGTAGAAAATTGATTATTTATTTCCTGAATAATCGCTTTCCGGTGCTCCCAAGTAACTTGGCTTAAGTCCTCCAGTATTGATTAAAATCTTTTCTAAAACAATTCCCGGTTCTAAAACTCTGAAACGTAAAGTATGTTTTCCCGGTTGAGAAATCTGATGTTTTGTGATTGATTTAATGATGTGTTCCGACTGCCACCTTCCCAATTCGCCTTTGTAATGGCCATTGAAATTAACCGTTTGAGGTCTTCCGCCGTCAAAAGAAATTTCGTATCGTAATCCTTTGTTGTGATTGTAATTTAAAGTCGGCGCGAGTAAAAGCTGAATTTCAAATTCGCCTTTGGATTCGAAATTAATATCGTACTCCAGATAAATATTTTCATCAGTTTTTGGATAAGCGTTTTGAGGAAAAGTGGTAATTCCGGATTTTGTTTTCCCGAAATCAGGAATAACTTCCCAATGGATTCGGTCTGAATTATTCATTCTCGCAAAATTTTCGGCTTCAATAGAAACGTAACCATCTTTTTCCTGAAACACTTTTCCTTTCGGAACATTTGCTTCAGAAACATAAGTGACTTCAGGCATTATATTTTCCTTTCCGTCAAACCAAGCTTTATATCCTATCTTCATCTGATCCATCATATGCGTCCATTTTCCGCCAGCAATCTCATTGTTATATTTATTGTCGAGGTAAGCATTTCGTTCAAAACATTCTTTTACTTTATCAGCATAAAAATTTGCTTTGAGATCATTTTTGGCTGCCAGTTCTTTGTTTTTCGCCACGGCATAATACATTTCGTACAAATTGCTGCACGCATCTATCGGGTAAAGAACCAACTGATAATAGGCGTCTTGATATTCTGCCGGAATCTGCTCTTTCAAACGTAATGCATCTATTGCCAACGCTCTGTAGTCATTCAAAACCGTTTCAAATTCATTATAATTTTCAAGGCTGAATGTTTTGCTGTCCAACGTTTCCGGTGTGACTCTGCGGTTGTATTTAGCGTAAAGATTAATCATTCTGGCAATTTCCTTTGAATGTTTTTCGCCAAATTGCTGAGCAGACCATTTCTCGGTATATTCCAGAAGATTTTTAGAGTTAAATTGTTTCGGATTCCAAGCCATCTCCAGAAAGAAACTGATTGGAAATTCCATTGGCTTTAAATCACCAACATTCACAACCCAAACTTTATCTACGCCGTGTTCATAGGAAAGATTCATCTGTTCCCAAACTCTCTGAATTGGATTAATGTTAATCCACTTAGAATTCCTTGGTCCACCTACATAATCGAAATGATAATACATTCCGTAACCGCCTTTATGCAAAGGTTTTGAAAGATCCGGAAGCTTTCTCACATTACCCCAGTTATCATCACAAAACAAGAGAATTACATCATCCGGAACTCTCATTCCTTTGTCATAATAATCCTGAACTTCTTTGTACAAAGCCCAAACCTGAGGCGTTTTGCTTGGATTTTTACCTGTAACATTTTGGATAATTTTGCGCTGATCTTTTACAATGTTTTCAAGTAGAGAAATATTAGTTCCCTCTCCCATCGCTTCGTCGCCGTCGCCACGCATTCCGACAGTCACGAGTTTTTCCCAGTTTTTGCTTCTCACAATTCCCGCTTTCCAGAATTCCTGCAAAACTTTAGCATTTTTTGAGTAATCCCAAACATTTGGGAGGTTATTTTTTTTGATGTATCTGTGCCAGTCCGTTTGTGCCTGAGCCATCGGTTCGTGGTGAGAAGTTCCAATTATAATTCCCATTTCGTTGGCTAAAGGTCCGCTCAAAGCATCATCGTCATAGAAGGCTTTTCCCCACATTGCAGGCCAAAGGTAATTAGCTTTGGAACGAAGAAGCAATTCAAAAACCTTTTCATAAAATTTAGAATTGACACCGCCGAAAGTTGCTCTTGCCCAACCGCCGAGCGAAGGTTCTTCATCATTCAGGAAAATGCCTCGATATTCTACGGCAGGTTCTCCATCGGTATAAATTCCTTTTTTGAAATATAAATTTTCTTTTGCTTCCACAGGAACATCTGCCCAGTAATGCCAAGGCGAAACGCCAATCTGTTGCGAAACTTCATAAACTCCGTAAATCGTTCCCCGTTTATCACTTCCTGCAATCACAATCGCCTCGGAAACGCCAGGAAACGGATTGCTGATATTTTGGATGATGTATTTTTCACGTTTTCCGGTTAATGCTTTTCCGTCAATCTTTTTTTGTCTGATTAAATCATCAATCACCGATTTTGTTCCTACCGTTCCAATGATGATTAAAGGAGAATTCATTCCGGAAACCTGATTCAGGATGTTAGGTTGTCTACCTGTGACTTTCTGAAAATCGGATTGCAGGTTTTTGACCGCTCTTAATATTCCTGCATCAATATTATTATTTGTAAATAATGAAATACTGGTTGATTTATCTTTCAAAAGAATAGCATCATCGCTTTTTTTTGTTGTGATAAATGGTTCGGTTGCCTGTAAATTTAAACAAGCACCAAACAGTAATATGGCAAGGATTAGTTTTGGTAATCTTTTCATAATCTTTATTTTGATTTGATTGAAACTTTATAGATTCTGAAAACCTATAAGGTTTAGTTTAACATTTATTGGTAGCGAATTGCACGCAGCCCGGCTTGAACGGAGCTCTTTTTGTGAGGAGGAACGACAAGCAAAAAAGCGGGAGTGGAAGACGGATTAAGCTGCCCAAATCATTCCTGTATTAATTCTTCAACACAAATCCTCCATTTGGCTGAATTTCAATTTCAAATTCTCCGTTTTTATTAATGGAAACCGTTTTTGTAAAAGTGTTTCCATTTTTATCATCATTAATCAGTTCCAGATTTTTACCCGTCAACATTGGAAGATTGAGTGTAAGTTTTTTAGAAGTTTTTTCAGCATTTACACCCGCAACATACCATTTGTCATTATGCCTTCTCGCTATCACAGAATATTTCCCGGGATAGCCGTCGATGAAAACCGTTTCGTCCCAAAGTGTAGGAACTTCTTTCATAAAATCTAATTGAAATTTTGGAGCATCGGTAAGGTTATTGGGCATTATTCCAAACATCTGAATAGGATTCTGAAATAAAACCGCTGTTGCCAACTGAAAACCATCTGTGGTTAATCTTCTGTTCTTTTCTTTATTGGATTTCGTTAAAAATTTATTCAGAAAAGTTCCGCCAAATTCCATACTTCCGACCGTGTTTCGAATGAATGGATGTAAAGTGGCAAAAAAAGCTTCCTGCTTACGAACGTCTTCCGAAAAATAAAGCATTTCCGAGGCTAAAACAGCTTCGCTTCCAGCATAATTCGGGTACATTACTTCCCATCCTCTCGGCAAAGTAGCGCCGTGGAAAATAATCATCAGACCAAAATCATTGGCATCCGACAAAATATCTTCGTACAGACGCATCGTTTCCTGCTTGTCTCCTCCGAAGAAATCGACCTTGAGACCTTTTACACCGATTTCTTTTAGCCATTTCATTTCTTGTTTGCGTTCTACGGAACTGCTCATTTTATTTCTTGGTCCCATTGGCGCATCATTGGCGGCTCCGTTGGAATTATACCAAAGCATTACACCCACATTTTTAGATTTTGCGTATTGAACGAGTTCTTTCATTCTATCTTTGCCAATATTTTTATCCCAAAGCGCATCCATCAAAATGTATTCATAACCGAGTTTTGATGCCAAATCAATAAATTTGGTTTGGTCATCATAATTCATACTGTTATCCTGCCATAGAATCCAGCTCCAGGTAGATTTCCCGAATTGATATTTCTGCGAAGGTTCATAAAGAGGTTCTACAACATCAAAAGGAATGGTCGTTTCAACTATCGGTTTCAAAGAATCTCCAATCGTAATCGTTCTCCACGGAGTTTTCCCGGGCAAAGAAAGTGCTGCTCCTGAACTTCCGAAACCGTTGTTTTCCTGCATATTTGGATAAGCTACCTGATAAAGATTCTTTTCTAAAGTGGTTTCGAGATGAGAAGCACAATACAAACTGTTCACACCTGTTTCTGAAAGCAAAATCCAACCATCACTTCCAATATGGAATAAACCAGGGAAAACATAACCATAATCAGCTTTTGCTCCTAATTCCGCATCGGCTTTATATCCACTTTCATAGCTTGGCGCTGTTCGTGCAAAACCAGTCATCGGCTTCATCATTGGCGAAAGAAATGTTGTGGTTTGTGACGGAAATCGATATCCTGTTACTTCCGATTGCACGACAACGCTGAAGCGGTCTTTCATTGGCGGAATGTCGTATCGAAATGCGACATTATTATCACTTACCTGGAACTCAATTCCAATACTGAACTGCTCTTGATTGGTAAAATTGACAGTCAGCGTATTGGCTTTATACTCAACTTCTGATTTTTTAATTTTTTCGTTGCTGTATTTTTTGGAAACGAAATCTTTTTTACTATCGATGAATTTTAAATTTTTAGAAAAATCTGATTCATTGGTGATTAAACCCAACGGAGATTTTTCTAGCATCGATTTACCTTGAAAAGTAACGGAATACAATGCTTTTCCCTCTTCTGAAAATACATTCAGCTTCAGTTTGCCATCCGGACTTGAAATTTCGGTAACTTGTGCTTTGACTTCCGATAAAAAACAAAAGCTTATTAATGATAGAAATAAAAGTGTAAATTTTTTCATTTTAAATTATTTTGAAAACGTCCAATAATCGAAAAACATAATATCTTTTTCCGCTTTGCCATTGAACACGAAACAAAGATTGTGAATGCCTGTTATTTTGTTGGATACATTAATTTTAACCGTTTCAAAACGGTCGTCTCCACCAGTCATCGGAACTTTTATTGTTCCGACAATCGGTCCGTCCAGACTGTCTAAACGAACGTCCATTGTAACGCCGCTATTATGCGTAGTTCCTACTCTTGCAGAAAAATTTGTTGCGCCATCTTTTCCAAAATCAACATTTTTTACACTTGAATACGCTCCGTTTTTCTTTGCTTTGATGAAAACTCCCACTGCCTTATTTTGGTAAGATTTTACATTTTCTGACCACGAAATCATCTCCGCCTGATTGAATGCGTAAGGATTAACGGTTGCAATAGCTTTCGTAATCCCATTGGTCATTTTGAAAGGTGAAATAGAACCGTCTTTATTAAATTCTAATTCCTGCACACTGACCGACCTTGTGAATCCACTTCCTCCCGGCAAAGCACCATTGTGATAGAAAAAGTAGGTTTTCCCTCTGAAATCAATCACGCCGGGATGATTGGTAAAAGATTTTCCCTCCGCAGGCATAATAATTCCGCCATATTTCCACGGACCTTGCGGACTTTTGCTGGTGGAATAACCGATAAATTCCGGTAACGCACCACCTGGCCAGAAGAGATAATAAAGATTTTTTCGTTTGTACAACCACGGACCTTCTTCGTATTTTGTGGGTCTTTCGGGATTTCCTTCCCGTTTTCCGAAAGATTCTTTGGTCATCGGAACTTCAACAATATCACCGGAATAGGAAATCATATCTTCATTCAGCTTTACATATTTTAGCTTCGGATTTCCCCAATACAAATGTGCCTGACCGTCATCATCAATGAAAACCGTCGGGTCAATATCGCCCCATTCACTCTGAACTAAAGGTTTTCCCAGCGGGTCGTGAAACGGACCAAACGGACTGTCGGCAACCGCAACTCCAATTGCACCTTTGTTATTGGTTTTCGAAATCATTGGGACATACATAAAGAATTTTCCGTTTCTTTCGATACACTGAGCCGCCCAAGCATCACGTTTTGCCCAGTCGAAATCGGTGTAGGAAAGAATCACGCCGTGGTCTGTCCAGTTGACCATATCATTGGTGGAAAACAGTTTCCAGTTGTTCATCGTAAACCACGTAGAATCGTCTTCGTCGTGACTGGTGTAAACATACAAACGGTCATTGAACACCATCGGCGCCGGGTCGGCTGTGTAAGCAGTTTGAATGATGGGATTCTGTGCAGACAAAACTCCTGCATATCCTATAAACAGAGTACTTAACGCTGACTTTATTATATTTCTCTTCATTTTTAAATAATTAACATTCAAACATTATTTTTTCTGAAAGCTCCAGTAATCGAAATTAAAAAGCTCTCGACCTGCCGTGATGTTTTTTCCCTGAAAGACAAAATACACATCGTGAACGCCGGAAACAGATTCTGAAATTTTGGATGTTAAAGTTTTCCAGATGTCCCAACCTCCTGTTCTCGGTACTTCAATTTGTGCTAATTTTGTTCCTTTGACACTGTCTAAACGGATTTCCAGAATTCCTCCGTCAAGCCCGGAAGCTATTGAAGCTGAAAACGCAGAAACTCCCTGATTTCCGAAATCTACAGAACGGACTTTTATGAATCCGCCTGTTCTTGTTTCGGTTACATAAACTCCGGTTTTCTTATTTTCGGCGGTTTTGCATTTTTCGGACCACGCAATCATTTCTGCTTCGTTTCTTTTGTAAGGATTTACCGTTCCTATTGGATTTACGCCTTCTTTGGTCATTATAATTTTCGGAATGCTACCGTCCGGATTATATTTAAATTCTTCAATGGCGGTAGACCTTCCATAACTTCCTGCACCCGGCAATAATCCTGTATGATAAAACAAGTAGGATTTCCCTTTGAAATCAATGATTCCGCCGTGATTGGTGAAGCTGTTGGTCGGCTGGTCGGTCATTATTTTTCCCTGATATTTCCAGGGACCTGTTGGTGATGAGCTTGTGGCGTAAGACAGACATTCTGTACGTCCGGTCATCCCCGCATACATCATATAATATTCTTTATTACGCTTGTAAAACCAAGGTCCTTCCACAAAAACATCTTCAAATTGCTCTTGCTTTTGCAAAACCTCATCACTTTTTCCGGGACGTCTGAGTCCGCCAAATGATTCCACCGACTGCGGAATTTCAGTAATTTTCCCTTCATACGAAACCATATCTTTGTTGAGCTTTACATAAAAAAGATGGCTGTTTCCCCAATAGAGATACGCCTGTCCGTCATCATCTATGAAAGCTGTTGGGTCGATACTGTCCCAACTTCCTGTTGTAATCAGTGGTTTTCCGAGCGCATCTTTAAATGGTCCTGTCGGAGTATCTGAAACGGCAACACCAATTGCCATATCATTATTAATGGTTTGAGCACAGATGTACCAATAAAATTTGCCGTTTCGCTGTATACATTGTGATGCCCAAGCGCGGTCACGAGCCCAGCTGAAGGATTCTAAGGAAATTGGAACACCGTGGTCTGTCCAGTTGACCATATCTTCGGATGAATGTACCCTCCATTTCGTCATATAATAAAAATCGTATCCCGGAATGTCGTCTCCTGTGTAAACGTACATTTTATCTTTGTACACCATCGGCGCAGGGTCCGGCGAAAAATGGGTCTGGACTATTGGATTCTGAGCAAAAAGACAAATTGCATTCGTTAACATCAATGAAATTAGTAAAGATTTTAATTTTAAATTATTCATATTCAAATATTTATAATTAATTCTGAATGAATTTATAATAAGCCACACCGTGCGCCGGAATTTCCAATGACAGGCTTTCGATTGTGGTATTCATTTTTGCAATATCTTTTTGCCTCCATAAATCACGAACGGTTTGTTTTCCAGCTATTCCCAACTTCGAAAAATCTTTATAATTCATACTCACTTTTTCCCTTCCGAAATTGGCAAACGCAACTGCTTTTCCTCCGTCTTCCAGCTCTTTGACATACACTCTTAGCTCGCCGATAGTCTGCAAGCAAACACCCTGTTTCCCTAAAACATCCTGATTGGCAGCAATTACCTCATCATTCGTTAAAAGATTTAATGTAAAATCATCTAATTTTTCTAAATCACAACCAATGAGCAAAGGTGCTGAAAATATGCTCCAAAGACTGATATGGAGATATTGCTCGTCTGGTTTCAGACGGCTTTTATGAGGATTTCCCCAACCAACTTCGCCCACCACAAGCATATCTGCGTCGTTCCAATTGCCTGGTTTCGCAAACGGAGCAGCTTTGTCCTGCGCTAATGCAATGCTTTTGACGCTTGCCCAAGTATCAGTAATATCATTGGTGGTTCTCCACGACTGCGCATCTACTTTATCGCCCCATTTCCAGACATCTCCCATCCCGTACTGGCAAAGATTATACACAATATCCCGTGGCTGCTGACGAAGTAAATCACCCATCACTTTGAAAGGTTTCACTCCTTTTTCCGGGTCACCTCCGCCCTGAAAAGCGAGGGAAGGAACTTTGAAAGCGTCGTTTTCCGGCAAGCCATCTATCACGCCGCCATAGCTGCACCAGTCGTATTTTAAATAATCGATGCCCCATCTTGAATAAATTTCGGCATCCTGTTTTTCGTAACCGTAGCTGCCGACACAGCCGCCGCAAGTCCACGGACCAGGAGAAGAATAGATTCCCATTTTTAATCCGTTATGATGTACATAATCTGCAAGACCTTTCATATCCGGAAATTTTGAATTGGGAATAATAAATCCTTTTTCATCACGCATTTTGGGATGGTCTTTGGAATCCCTGTTGTACTGCCAGGAATCATCGATGTTGATATAGCTCCAACCGTGGTCTGCGAGACCACTTTTAACCAAAGCATCGGCGGCACGTTTTACTTTATCGGAAGATACTTCCAGACCGAAACAATTCCAGCTGTTCCAGCCCATCGTTGGTGTGAGGGCAATCCTGTCTCCGCAATTTATTTTTAATTTTTTTGAAGTTTTTCCTTTTGCATTCTGAGCCATTAAGTTGACTTCGTAAATCCCTTTATTACTTAGTTTCCCCATAATAATTCCGGTTTGAGAATCTAATTTTAATCCTTTCGGAAGACCTTTTGCGGAAAATGTCATCGGTCGTTCTCCTGTTGTCGGAATTCTGAACAGAAATGGAGATTCTGGACGAATGCCAAAAACTTTTGCAGAATTGATTTTTGGCATTGCAGAAGCTTTTGGTGTTAAAATATATTCTTCCGATGAGATTGGATTGAATGTTTTTAAGGTATTCACTCCTGTAGTTTCAAATTTTGCATCAACCCAATTGGCGTGATCGTAATAAGGACCATTGCCACCATCGGTCACCAGCAATTCCAATTGATTAATACCTTTTAATGAAACAGATACAGGTTTTGCCTTATCACCAAGATGCATTAATTCACTGGACCATATTTTTTTATTATCTCCATAAATTTCAAAAGCTACTGCCGGATCCTGCCCTTTAACCTCATCATCGAGTCCTACCAATGCCGTAAACGTCTTTGCTTTCCCATCTAATTTAATCAATAAAGAACTTTCGGCGTGTGTTCCGAAACCTCTTTTGAAAACTTCTCCAGCAATAGTCAGAGGTTTTCCGGCGACGGAAGTATTGATGCCCGGATTTCCGTGACCTTGCGTGGAAACACTCAGGTCGAGTTCATCCAGCCAAACTACAGTCTGAGCATTTAACCAGTATCCGCTAATTAAAAAACTGATAATAAAGAGTTTAAATCTGTACATTTTTGAAATTAATTAAGATGATTCATTGCGTTTAAAAAATATAGAGTTGTCCATAACTTCACCTAGGTCTTCGACTCCGCTCAGACTGACATTGTTAAAACATTCCGATAAGCTCAATATGACAACAGCTAATATTAGAAATGTCACACTGAGCGGAGTCGAAGTGTTTGTTTAATTATTTAACTTGCACTAAATTTCCACCAATCAAAGTAGAAAAGGTCCTTGCTTCCTTTGAACACGAAATATACATCGTGCACGCCTTTTATGTTTTTTACCGGAGATTTAATGGTTTTAAAAACATCGCCTTCTGCTTTTCCTTTTACCTCAACAATTCCTAATATCGGTCCGTCAACAGCATCGGTATGGATTTCTATACTTCCGCCGTTCATTGAGGCCACCGATACTTCCAGGAATTTGGTTCCTTTGGAAAAATCAACGCCCTGAACTTTGAGGTAATCGCCGTTGTTGATAGACGAAATCACCAATCGGTCAGTAATTTTTTTGCCGGTATCGTAAGGATTGTTTCTTTCCCATTCAGTCATTTTTTCTGTTTTCAAGCCTTCACTGTAAGCAATGGTTTCTGCTTCTACTTTTTCATATGGATTCAGTGTTGCTATTCTTTTCACGCCTTCAGGATTCCAAAACGGCAGTTTTTGAATGGTACCATCGGCATTGTAAGTCAGTTCGCTCACACAAATGGAACGGCGCTCGTAATGCTTGCTTATGGTTTGTTTTCCCAGATTGTAATTGAAACCGAAAACATAAGATTTTCCTTTGTAATCAATGATTCCGGGATGATTTCCGTTGGAGCGTTTGTCGCTGTCCATAATCATTCCCTTATATTCCCACGGACCTGTTGCCGATTTTCCCATCGCATAACCTATTCCTTCGGGACAGCACGTTGAGGCATAAGCCATATAATAATTCCCGTTTCGCTTCCACGCCCACGGACCTTCCTGATAATGGAATGGGTCAAGAGATCCTTTCACTTTGGCAATCGAAGGGTCTTTTACAACTGGGCCATCCACAGAAATCATATCTTTATTGAGTTTTACGTACCATAAATTAGGATTTCCCCAGTACAGATAAGCTTGTCCATCGTTATCAATGAGAACAGTCGGGTCAATATCATCACTTGAATTTTTAACCAAGGGTTTTCCGATTGGGTCTTTGAAAGGACCATACGGACTATCTGCCACCAAAACTCCGATTCCTCTCTGTCCGGGCATAGGACAATACATATAAAACTTGCCATTTCTTTCTATAACTTGCGGTGCCCAGGCTCCGTTTTCCGGATCGGTCCATTTAAAATCTTTTAGAGAAGCCACAACGCCGTGGTCGGTCCAGTTGACCATATCAGTCGAAGTGTACAAAAGCCAGTCTTTCATTTTGAATCCAAACGCATCATCTTCGTCGTGACTGGTGTACAGAAAAACGGTGTCTTTGTACACCATTGGTGCAGGATCAGCCGTGAATTTGGTCTGAATGATGGGATTTTGTGCAGACAGTGATAATCCTGTGAGTATTAATCCAATATTTAAAGTATATTTTAAAACTGTTTTCTTAATCATAATTCATTTTTTGAATTTAATATGTAATGATTTACTCTGTCTTGGTATTTCAAGAGTTTGATTATCATTATTTAAGATTCACTTTAATATTTTTACCTGAATAAGCCACCGCTTTCTGCTGACCATTAGGAAGAATAATGGTAAAATTTCTCTTCTCAATCATTCCACTGTATTTTCCTTTTCGGGTGTCAATAGTTAACGTTTGGGATTTGTCATTCCAATGCATCGGTATTTCAGTAAAATCTCCTTTTTCGTAATTATAATTGTCGAATTCATCTTCATATAAAACAAAATCTGCATCTGAACCCGGATAGACTTTAATAGTAAGATTGTCCCATTTTTTCTCTGTCGCATATTGAACATCCGGACCGAAAGGAATGATGCTTCCACCTTTTACATACAATGGAATGTCTTGAATATTGACTGTTTTTTCAATTTCCTGTCCGCCGTTGTGTTTTAAATTAGTCCAGTAGTCGTACCATTCAGAACCGGATGGAAGATAGACTTTGACGGTTTTATTTTGTGTAAAATCGACAGCGGAAACTGAACCCTCTTTTTTGCTCTCATCTTTTTTGTTCCAACCTTCATTTTCATCGGTTTTCACTATTTTTTCAGGAGTATATTGGGCATTAAGTACAGGAGCGACCAGAAAAGATTTCCCGAATATATATTCATCATTCACATCCCAGACTTTTTTGTCTGCCGAAAAATCCATTGCCAACGCTCTCATAAAACTTGACTGATTTTTGGAAACATCCCACGAAACGGAATAGATGTAAGGCAACATACTGTAACGAAGATTGATAAATTTCTCTATCGCATCATAGACTACATCTCCTTTTTTTCCAAACTGATAAATTTCCCTCGGAACATCGGTTCCGTGCGAACGCATCATCGGCGTGAATGTTCCATATTGCAACCAACGAACGTACAATTCCTGAAACATCGGATTTTTTGAACCTGAACTATCAGTCCAGCCTTTTTTATACGTACCGGCAAAGAATCCGCCGATGTCAGAATTGAAATTAGGGTTTCCAGTAAGGCTAAAATTTAAACCAGCTGGAACCTGATTGCGTAAAGATTCCCAAGAAGAATTGACATCGCCCGACCAAGTATTGGCGCCATATCGTTGCTGACCCGCAAATGCAGACCTTGTTAAAATAAAAACTCTTTTGTCACTTGTCGTTGCTCGCTGATGGTCATAAACACCACCAACAGTCATTAATGGATAGGCATTTCTAACTTTTCGGAAAGAACCCAAATAGGTTTTTGTATCTAAATCATCTGGTTTTTGGCTAAGATGGTCTGGCTCGGTAGAATCCATCCACCAGGTATCTACGCCAAGATTGAAAACGCCTTTGTTTAAATATTTCCAGTAAATATCTCTGGCTTCGGGATTGTAGGCATCGTAAACACGCACTCCGGAAGGATAATTCATATCGGGAGGCCAGACTTCGCGACCAGATTCCGGCCAAGTACCAAAATTGAAAAGCATTCCTTTTTTGTCCATTTCACGGTATTGATTCGTCATCGGTCCAAATGACGACCAGATGGAAACAGACAAATGCGCATTCATTCCGTGGATGTCATTGATCATTTTTTTGGCATCAGGAAAATCTGGGCTGATAAAATCCATCGCGTTCCATTGGTAATTGTTTCCCCAATATTGCCAATCCTGAATGATTCCGTCCAGAGGAACTTTCAGATCACGGTATTTTTTGACCACATCTACAATTTCATTCTGACTTTTGTAGCGTTCTTTACTTTGCCAGAAACCATACGTCCATAGCGGAAACATCGGAACATTTCCGGTAAGGTCACGCATTGAAGCAACCACGCCGTCAGCATTTCCGCCGTACATAAAATAATAATCGACGCCTTCTCCCACTTCGGAAGCGAAAGATGTTTTCTGAGTAGTATCGGTAAACTGAGTCGGGGAATAATTGTCCCAAAAAATACCGTATCCTTTCACGGATTGGAAGAAAGGCACAAAATCCCAGGTATTGTTCTGCACCATTCTGATGTCCTGATTTCTTTGAGATAATTTACCGTTTTGTAGAATTCCTAATCCGTAAATTGGCTCTTCTTTTTCCAACTGAAAAGATTGGGTTACAGAATAAGTTGGACTTCCTGCATCATTAAAAGGTTTGAAATCACTTCCACTTTCCTTCAGAAGTTCTTTTCCGGATGTTGTGGTGTAATCTATTTCTCCGTTTTTTGTATTAATATAAAGTTGTAAATCATTTGTTTTTATTAATAAAATATCTTTATTTTCTGTAATTGAGAATTTTGTTTTCTGTTCCTGTCTGATAACAGAAAGGCTGTTTTTTACAAATGATTTTCCAACAGGATATTTGATGATCCGCACCGTATGTGGTCCGTAAAACTTTACTTCCACATTCATTTTATCCGCAGAAAAACTCACGCCCGAATCTGTTTTTTTATAAGATTGCGCGCTTACATTCTGCTCTATTCCCGATATAATGATCATCGTGATAATGAAAGCTTTTATGTTTATTTTTCTGAAATTCATTTTTCTGGGATTTTAAATCATATCAATAGTTATCGTTACTCTGACTTTAAGAGATTGTTGATTTTCTCCTGGTCAACAGGTTTAAAGAGCAATTGAGAAAATAAAAACAAATCATTTTTCCAGACTTTGAAATCGTGGCCTCCCGGTTCTACATAAAAAATATGTGGAATTTTATTTTCCATCAGATGATCGCTCGTTCTTTTGCTGAAAGGCATCAATCCGTCCTGGTCGCCGCAGGAAATCCAGAGCAGTTTTAATTCTTTTGCTTTGTCAGGATTCGGGAGTAACTGTTGAGGTTCTTTGGTATTTGGAGCAGATGAAAATCCTCCAACCCAGGCGAATTTGTCGATATTTCCCAATCCGAAATTCAGGGTTTGTCCGCCTCCCATTGACAGTCCGGCAATCGCACGGTTTTCCCGGTCTTTTTTTACAGGATATTTTTTTTCAATAAAAGGAATAAGGTCATTCAGCAAATCTTTTTCGAAGGTTGCGAAAGCTTCCACTTTATCTTTCTCCCAAATATTTCCCGTCGCTCTGTCGTCTTTCATCGCTCTGCCATTGGGTAAAACGACAATCATTGGTGTAAGTTTTCCCTTCGCATAGAGATTGTCAAGAATAATCTGGGGCGTTCCATTTTTAAACCATTCTTTTTCATCTCCGCCTATGCCGTGAAGCAGGTACAAAACTGGATATTTTTCGCCCTTTTTAAAGCCTGGAGGTGTGTAGACCAATGCTTTTCTTTGAGTTCCTACTGTTTTTGATTCATATTGTATGGTATCAATTTTTCCGTGTGGAACTTCTTTATTTTCTACATCAAAACCTTGTGGAGCCTGTTTTTCAAAAGTTTGCGCAGAAGTAAACATTCCCGAAAACAAAAAAGCTACAATGAGAAGTATTGAATTTTTCATATTATTATTTGTAATTTTTACACTTATTAATTTAGACAAAAAAATAATACCCAATAGAATTATTTTTTCCTTTTTAATGTCAATTTTGGCTGCAATTAACAGGTCGCCTCTACGAGGCTTTGTTTTAATGAATCCTCTTTTTTGCTATTAACAGATTGCTCCTACAGAGCAGTATTTATGATTCTTTTTAAAGGCCGAATCTCTCGTAGCCCGACTTGAGCGGAAATCCTTTTTTGCTTGTACACTAGTTCTATTTCTTCTAAAATTTCCAGCAAAAAAGATTGGGAGCCCTTCTACAAGCTCAGGATGAACTACAGGCGGATAAGCTACCAAAAAATAATTCTTCCCTTTAATATTCTGAATTTTTGTTTACTCTGAAAAAATCAACATCCACAAAACCTCCAATACTTTTCGTAGCATAATTAAAAATCCCAAATTTAGAACCCATAAAAAATCTTCTGTAATCAAAAATCATTTTATAGTCTTTTGCCATTTCTGTCCAGTTTTTCTGGTCGGTGCTGTAAGAGAAATCTGCCAAATCTTTTCCAAGGTTGAAATCTGCTTCAATACGGAGGAAAATTTTATCTGATTTAATTTCGATACGTTTTTTTTCTTCTTTTTTCACTCCGGTAATCGCTTTCGTTTTATTATCAAGACTAACTTCATTGGTAGAAAAAGTCAGAAACTTCTGGTTGCCTTCTTTTACAATTGATAATAATCCTGAATCTCCGTTAAATGCGCTAAAACCTGTAACGTCGCCGTCCTTCATTCCTTTTAAATCTAACGCAACAACTGCACTTGATTTCGGACCTTCTATTCTTTGCGTTAAAGTATTCGGCGCGGCATAAATATTATCTACAATACGGCTCGTTTTCAGTCTCATAAAACCTTTTCTGTCGGATAAAGACCAGGCTTCGTTCACTGGATTATGGTTCCATTGCCATTGGATTTTTAATTTTTTATCTGAAAATTCATCACTTTCTACGATCCTGTTTTTCGGTTTAAATGGAGGAAGCGGAACTTCTCCGTTTAATGGAACTTTTCCGTTATCTCCTAAAACAGGCCAGTCATTTTCCCATTTCACGGGAATCAAAATAGGAACGCGCCCTACTCCATTTCTATCCTGAAAAATCAGTGAATACCAATTTCCGTTTTTATCATCAATCAAAGCACCTTGTCCAGCGTAGGAAAATCCTAAAAAGTTATCTTCGAGAATGACTTTTTTCTCGTAAGGTCCGGCCACTTTATCTGCTCTGTAAACTTCCTGACGGCGTTTTCCACCTCTCGGCCAGGAAATCATCATCATATAATATTTTCCGTCTTTTTTAATAATCTGATTGCCTTCCAGAAGTCCGGTTTCCGAAGAATCTTTCTCAAAAACTACCGTTCCGTCAGGATTTCCGATGACTTCTTTAAAATCAGGACTTAATTCAAAAACTTTGTTGGAAGTGAAGACATAAACCCCGTCGTCATCGTCAAAAAGCAATGACGCATCATGAAAATGTCTGGATCTGGTAATCAGTTTCCAGTTTCCTTTTTCGGGATTATCTGTCACATAGAAATAAGATTTGAAAGGTTCGTCATTCGGGGAAAACAAAACGTAATATTTCCCTTTGTGATAGCGGATGGAAGATGCCCACTGCCCACGACCGTATACCGTTCCGTTTAATAAATCATATTTGGAATTATCATTCAGAGTATTGAAAACGTAGCTTGCCATTTCCCAATGAACCAAATCTTTAGAGTGCATTACCGGAGCTCCCGGCATCAGGTGCATTGTCGTGCTTATCAAATAAAAATTATCGCCGTTTCTAGTCACTGACAAATCCGGCGCATCTGCCCAAATGATAGGATTGGTAAATGCTGTCGTCTGCTGTTTCTGAACCGGATTTACCTGAGCTGAAAGGAGATTCAGCCCGATAAATCCGTATAAAGAAACTATATAAAATGGTTTATTAATTTTCAAACTTTAGTATTTTGATTGGTTTAAATTTTGAATAATCTTTTAAACGCAATGGATGCAAAGATTTTTTAACAACTAACTTTTTTAAGGTTCGCAAAGGCGTAAACTCAGCAAAGTAAGCAGATTTTTAAGTTTTTCTCTCGCAGATTTACGGATTTGGCAGATGATTGTGTTATTAAAATCTGCCTCATCTTCATAATCTGCGAGATGATCATTTTAATATTAATTTGGCACAATATCGTTAGACAACGTACTGTACAAACCAATCAAACTTCCTGTGAAACCTCCTGCAACATCGGTAGAAAGAATATCTCCGGAAACCGAACCTCCAAGATTCCTGAAGTCTTTGCCATCCAACGAGTAATTGAAACTAAGGTCATCTTTTTCACCAACAACCTGTAATTTGACAGTTTTTGAAAGTGTAATTTTTTCACTGGCAATCAGTTTTGATTCTCCTTTTTCGGTTCTTTCCAAAACAATGTAAAAGTCTTTGTCTTTTTTCGTAATTCCGAATACATAGTTGAATTTTTCGCTTTGATAACAAGTGATTCCTGCCAATTCTTTTTCAGTTTTTGGTTTAAAATCAAGCATTACGGAAGTTTCAAAATCTTCGTGCTGGAGTCTGTGAAATAATGCCGAAACCGGAGCCAACGCTTTGATATTCGTTTCAAAAGGATTCACTTTAACCCCATTTTTAGCCGTTGTAATAAAATTCTCACGCGGTCCACGCATTGCAATCCATCGTAAATCCAGGTTTTTATCGGTCAGTTTATCGTTGTACGTGAAGTTTCCGTTCGGGAAAAATCCGTTTTGTCCGGTCTGATTTTTTATACCTTCCGGTAATTTTAATTTTGGTTTCATCGGAACCAAGCCGTTTTCAAAAACAGGATACTTTCCGCTCCAATCAACGGGAAGAATGAAAGTTTCTCTTCCGTGATTCACCCGTCCTTTTTCGTTGGGACGAATCGCCAGAAACACTCCGAAATATTTTCCATCAGGAGTTTCCACCAAATCAGCGTGACCAGCCCAATCCACTTTATCCTTTCTGTCTTTCGGGAAATATCGCTGAGTTAAGATAGGATTATTTTTTGCAGGAATAAAAGGTCCTTTTGGCGAGTCTGCCATAAAAATAACTTCACTGTGGTTACCACCTGTTCCGCCTTCTGCACACATCAGGAAATATTTTCCGTTCTTTTTATAAATATGTGGACCTTCTATCCAAATTGGTTTTTGGGAAAGGTCAACGCCACCGTTTACAATAATTTTATCTGAACCTGCAACAACCTGGTCTTTTTCTAAATCGTAATCCCACATTTTTATGACACGGTGACCGTTGTACAATTCTGTCCCTTTTGGCGGTGCATCATTGTGAACGATGTATGCCTTACCATCATCATCAAAGAAAATTGCAGGATCAATTCCGTCAAAATTCAGTTTCTGAACTTCGCTCCATCCTTTTGCAGGGTCTTTGGTTTTCACGACCATATTTCCTACTCCACCAGCAATCTGGGTAGTAATCATATAAAAAGTGTCGTTGAATTTGTTGTATTTGATATCAGGTGCATAGATTCCCTGAGAAACGCCGCCTTTTTCTACTTTAAGCTGAGAAGGCCTGTCCAGAACGTGACCCACCTGCTTCCAGTTGACCAAATCTTTAGAAGTGAAAATCGGAACACCCGGAAACATTGAAAATGAAGAATTGACCAAATAATAATCGTCTCCTTTTCTGGTAATGCTCGGATCCGGATAACAGCCCTGAAGAATCGGCGAATAAAATTCGTCCTCTTTTAAAGGATTGTTGGTGTATATTTTATCATTTCCACGGTAGCTGAAATCTGTGAATGTTTGTGCGGCAATACTGTTGATTGAAAGTAATGCTGTTGCAAAAATTAGCTTTGAATTCCTTTTATTTAGAAGCGTATTGATTATATTTTGTTTCATTTTTATTTTTATAGATTAAATAAGATTTCTCCATTTCATAATTCAATAATAAAATTGAAAATGAGAAAACTAGATGATATTTTTTATTACTAAAGAAATTTTTAAAAACAAGACCTTACCTAAGAATAATAAGGCCTTGTCAACTATATGAAGAAAAATAATACTTATTTTTAAACACCACTAAATGCACTGAAACCACCATCAATAGGCAATAAGGCACCTGTAATGAAACTTGCTGCATCTGAACATAGGAACTGTACAGCTCCATTCAGTTCATTGGCATTTCCGAAACGTCCCATTGGCGTTTTAGCAATAACTTTTTTGCTTCGGTCAGTTAAAGAACCATCCGGATTCAATAAAATTGCCCGGTTCTGATCTCCTATAAAAAATCCGGGAGCAATGGCATTGACACGGATTTTGTCGCCAAATTTCAATGCTACATCCGAAGCGAGCCACTGTGTAAAATTGGTAATTGCGGATTTTGCTGCGGAATACCCTGCTACTCTTGTGATTGCGGAATATGCTGCCATTGAGGAAATATTGACGATACTTCCATTTCCCTGCGCTGCCATTACTTTCCCAAAAACATAGCTTGGATAGACCGTTCCGTTGATATTTAAATCGGTTACTTCGTTCCAGGCTTCCATTTTCAGGTCGAAAAAAGACTGGTCGGGAGATAGTGTTGCGGAAGGAATATTTCCACCGGCAATATTGAGTAGAATATCGATCTTGCCGTATTTTTCAAGGATTTTTTTTGAAGCAGATTCAAGACTTTCCACATCCATTACATTGGCTTCAACAGCGAATGCATCACCACCCGATTCTGTTAATTCTTTAACACGAGCATCCAGAGTTTCCTGATTTCTTCCAAGGGCGACAACTTTTGCTCCGGCTTCAATGAAACTTTTAGCCAAACTTCCTCCTAAAACACCTGAAGCTCCTGTAATGACTGCTACTTTATCTTTTATGCTGAATATTTCGTTCATTTTTTGATTGATGATTGATAAATGATGATTGATAATATTGAACCCTTCGGGTTCTTTGCTTGTTATTTCTTTTTTCCATAGGTTTCACCTACGGCTATTCATATTAAACCCTTCGGGTTTGGAGTTAATTTTATTTTAGTCCGGAGTTGACGGCTGCCATTACCCCTTCAATTTGTCCTAAAGCAAGCATTCTTCCGAGGAATGAATATCCGGGATTGTAGCCCTTATCAATATCGTCTGTCAACAGTCTTCCGTGGTCTACACGCATTGGCAGAGTTGGGTTTTCTTTTTCAAAGATTTTGATTACTTCGATTAATTTCCCTCTCCCTTCCAAGTGATTGGCTTCGATAAAATCTCCGTTGTCAAAGACATTGGTGCTTCTTAAATGAACAAATTTTGTACGGTGAGCATATTTTTGTGCAAGCTTCGGTACATCATTCTGAAGTCCGGCGCTCAAAGATCCTGTACAAAATGTCAATCCGTTGTGTGGATTATCTACAGCATTCAGAAACCAATCAATATCTTCTTCGTTTGTTACTATTCTTGGTAAACCTAACAATGAAAACGGTGGATCATCAGGATGAACGCACATTTGGATGTCGTATTTTTCACAAACGGGCATTATTTTTTCAAGGAAATATTTCATATTCTGGCGAAGCTGATCTTTATCAATTCCGTCATACAAAGACAACAGATTTTTGAATAATTGAACAGGATTTTTGTCGCCTTCTTTGATATTTCCATTCACAAAACCCTGGGTTTTCACGATGATAGAATCAATCAGATCATTATTATCTTCATCAGTTAAGATATTTTTTAATTGTTCTACTTTTTGAAGAATGTCTGAATTATAATCGTTTTCAGCACCTTTTCTTTGCAGAATATGAATTTCAAAATAAGCAAATTTGGCTTTGTTAAAATACAGTGACGACGAACCGTCTTCCCATTGATAAAACAAATCTGTACGAGCCCAGTCCAGAACCGGCATAAAGTTGTAGCAAACAGTTTTCACGCCTGCTTTTCCTAGATTCTCTAAGCTTTTGATATAATTTTCTATCAGATGATCTCTATCTTCACCTCCGTATTTGATAGATTCGCTCACAGCAAGGCTTTCAACTACTGACCAACGAAGTCCGAAACTTTCTATATAGTTTTTATAATCATCAATGGCTTCGAGAGGCCAAACTTCACCATTCGGAATGTCGTGTAGTGCTGAAACAATACCTTCCACCCCGATTTGACGCAGCATATTTAATTTAATCTTATCTTTTTTTCCAAACCAACGCCAGGTTTTTTCCATAAACTTTATTTTTCATTAAAACAAAGCAGGTGCAATATAACACCTACTTTGCTGCTGTTAATAAGAATGTGTCTAAATTTTAATTGTAACCAGGATTCTGGTATTTTGCCTTGATATCAGAAGAGACCTCCATCGCATCAATTTGTCCCTGCGGGATTGGTCTAAGGTAATGATATGGCTGAATTGATCTTGTTACGGTTTGTGGTGCGTGGTTTCCATAATTTGCTCCTCCAATTGAATAGGAAGCAGATTTTTGAGCCCAAGTCTGAGTTCTGACCAAATCATACCATCTGTATCCTTCACCAAAATACTCTCTTGACCTTTCTGCAAGAATGTAATCTATTGTTATGGTTGATGGTGTTGCTGCGATCATAGCAGCGCTGTTATCAACAACATAAGATGCGTTTTGCGCATTACTAAATTTCCATTTTCCAGCGCGGGCGCGGATTACATTAATGAGATCTCTTGCCGACACAGATCCTGATGCTCCTTTTACGGCAGCTTCTGCAGCGATGAAATACAATTCTGAGAATTTAGCCGCATAAAAAGGACGTGTATGGCTAGGATTAGGATAACCTAAACCATTTCCATTATCAGTTCTGTAAGGTCCTGTTTTCCAAATTCCTGGATAAACAATTCTACTGATACCACTTGGAGCAATCACCCAATCTGCTCTTCCAGGAAGCGTACCGGCTCCTACACCACTCTGTCCAGCATTGGTAGGATAATTAGGAAGCTGAGAATCATCATTCAGAAAAGTAAGCACTGGGTCATTTGCTTGTATAGGAAGGTTATTTGCATTATATAATGTCGTAACATTCGTTAATCCTGTTCCGTCTTTATGCCAGTTTCCTCTGTATACAGTAGTAAAGGTTCCATCATATCTTGAATCATTAGTCTTATCTGCAAATGTATTTTTAATTAATTCAATGGTAGGAGCCATTCTGACCCAAGGTCTACCAAGAGGTTGAAATGCTGCACGTTGTACCGAACTTGCTGCGGTCCATGTAGTTGGAGATGTACTACTTTTCAGGTTTGTGTAATTCCAAGTCAACATCCATGAAGCAAAATTATTTGGAGACCATCCGTCACCGTAACTGGCCTGAATTACTCCCTCATTAAAATAAGCGCTTGTTTCTGTATGATCTGCATACAACATACATTCACTGTTGCGGTCGTTATCTCCTCTATTTACATCATAATATGTAGGTTGCAATGAGTATTGTCCAGGATTGTTTATAGCTTCTAAGGCAATATCATACGCTTTTTGAAAGTACCACTGCGGGTTATGTCCATCAGGGTCTGTTCTTGAAGTTTCCGGATACGTGGGAATACCATTGGGATTCTGTAGCCACCATCCATAAGTTAAATAAGCCTTCGCCAGATATAATCGGGCGAGGTTTTTGGTAACACCACCTGTAACTCTGGGGTTTGATGGAAGGTTGTCTATAGCCTTTACCAGATCTGGAAAAATAGCTTTTGTATATACTTCTGTTACAGTATTTCTTACCGATGTTGTTTTTGGATCGATGTTGAATGCAAGCTCTCCGGATCCCAAATCCAAAGGCACACCTCCATAAGTCTGGACTAATAAGAAATAATAAAATGAACGGAAAAACCTAGCTTCAGAAATTAATGATTCTGCAATTCCGGCTTTCGATCCGTTTTGGATAATTCCGTTTGACGTATTGATTGATGGAAATACAGATCCCCAGACCATACTGGTCGGAAATGTATTCGAGTTTATACTTCCCGTGCCACCAGTCATATCCAGATCCTTGAAATTCCCATCAGCACTTTGCCCCCATGTTGCTTCATCAGTACCTGTCATATTAGCATTAAGCCAATACCCATTTCCATAGAGTAATCTTAATTGTCTGTATAATGATGTAACCCCCTGTGTTATTCCTCTTTCAGTTGTGAAATCTTCAGGTGTATAGATTCCTCTTGGCTGCTCATCCAAAATTTCATTACATCCTGTTGTTGTAAATGCCACTGATGCTAAAAATAAGGCAGCGATGAATTTTTTATTTAGATTGATCATGATTTATATTTTTAGAAAGTTAGATTAAGTCCCAACAAATAATTTCTCGTAGCTGGGTTATTGGTTCCTATCACTAGCTGATTCGCTTTGTATGAATTAACAGCCTGATTTTCATTTCCTCTTGAATTAGGTTCTGGATCCATTCCAGAATGTCTGTAATATGGTGAACCGAAAACAAATGGATTTTGTACCGTTACATATAATCTTAGGTTACTTACGCCTAAATTTTCCAGAGTGCTTTTATCAAAATTATACCCTAAAGTAATTGTTCTGATTTTCACGAAAGATGCGTCAAAAAGAGCAAGAGTTGATGCGTATTTAGGGTTATCTCCACTTAGCAATCCTCCTGGTTTAGGATATCTTACATCTGTATTTTCCGGAGACCAATAATCCACATCCACATTATTTCCTCGACCAGTTAACCTGTTCAGATACCCAGCCGAGCCATAAATTGTACTAATAAGAACTCCTCCTTTTTGAAAAGCTCCCACAACACTCAGATCAATGTTCTTATAAGCCAGTCTCGTATTAAATCCACCAATAAAATCAGGATTTGTATTTATTATTTGTCTGTCTGCTTCATTGATTGCTCTTACAGGTGTACCATCTGCATTGTATCCTCCAGTATACAAAACCTTAATCATCCCTGGTGCTGCACCAGTTTGTGGTTCCAATATATTAAGATATGGATCGCCCTGTTGCCAGAGACCCACGTATTGGTAATCGTATATTGCATTGATGTTGTACCCCACAAACCATAGATTATTAACATTTCTGTCCTGGCCGGAAGCCAAAGCTGTAATTTTGTTTCTGTTAGCTGCTAAATTACCGCCCACTTCCCAACTGAATCCTTGGGGGTTGTCAAAAATCAAGGCATTTAAAGATACTTCCAAACCTTTATTCTGCGAAGCTCCCACATTCTGCAACACAAGATTTAAACCACTTGACGGTGGAAGTTGTTTATCTAGTAACAGTTTTTCAGTGTTAGTAACGTAATACTCAACTGTACCACTTATTCTTTTGTTAAAAATTGAGAAGTCAACTCCATAATTCCAAGTCTTTGAAAATTCCCAGCCTAGTGATGCGTTTGGTGCTCTGTTTACATAATTTCCTATTGCATTTGCAGTACCAAAATTATAAGGTGTTGTGCTTAGGCTACCAAAAGTAGTGTATGGAGCAACAGCTTGGTTTGAGGTTTCTCCAAAACCTGCTCTTAGCTTAAGCACATTAATATATTTTGAGCCTTGTAAAAAACTTTCATTAGCAACGTTCCATCCTACTGAGACTGCCGGATAGGTATGCCACTGATGGCCTTTAGCCAGTACTGAAGCACCGTCTGATCTCACTGTTGCTGTTAACATATAACGATTGTCATACTGATACATGGCTCTCCCCATAAATGACATCAGACCTCTTCTCCAATATCCCTGATTATTGGGATCTATAGTTATTTCTCCCTGTGCGTGCCCTAAATTAAAATATTGAAATGCATCAAGAGGAACATCGCGAGCAGCAATAGATGAGCTGTTGAATCTTGTTTGCTCGGCTGAGTAAAGCGCCGTAGCATTAATTTTATGCTTGCCAAAATTTTTGTCGTAGGTAATTAAATTTTCGATTACCCATTGATTTGTTAAAGAATTTCCAATACTCGCTGATGATGCAGTTGTCGGTTGATAATTTAATGCTCCTGTTCCAAGATAATAACCACTGTTTGAATTTCTGTAGGTTAATCCCACATTCAGCCTATATTTTAGCCCCTCAACAGATGGGATTTTTATTTCTGCATATAGATTATTGTATGAACTGAATGCGTTGGTACGGTCGGCATATGCATCTCCTAAACTTTCTAATATTGATCGAGTCTGTAACGCTGTCTGATCCTGGTTGGCAAATGTTGTTCTCAGTCTTGGCGAACCGTCAGGCAAATAAGGACTCGTCAATGGAGAATAACCTAGTACAGGAGCACCGCTTATTCCATTAAAATCGTTGATTGAGAAATTGGAATTTGTAGAAAAACCAACCTTTAACCAAGAATTTATTTCCTGATCCAGCGCACCTCTGATGGATAATCTTTTATAGCTTTGTAAAGGTACAACACCATTTTGCTGAAAATAAGCTACTCCAAAATTATACCCTCCTTTCTCGGTACCTCCTGTTACTGCTACATCATGGTTCATCATCAACCCCACACCATAATATTGATCCTGCCAATCGGTATTTATGCCATTAATTTCATCGGGGCCATTGGTAAATAAATTAGCATCAGCTCTCAGTTTAGCAAACTTATCTCCGCTCATGACCGGATATTTTGAAAATATGGTCTGAAACCCGGTATAACCATTGTATGAAAATTTTGCTCGTTGTCCCTTTCCGCCTCTGTTTGTAGTAATAATAATTACTCCATTTGCACCACGGGAACCATAAATCGCCGTTGCTGATGCATCTTTAAGAACATCAAGAGTTTTAATATCTGATGGACTGATGTCTCCAAGTGACCCTACGAATGGAATACCATCCAATACGATCAATGGATCATTGGACCCGGTTAAAGAACGCTCACCTCGGATCCTGATCTGTTGTACAGCTCCCGGTTTGGTTGACGTTCTTCCGATGTCGACTCCCGGAAGACGGCCTTGTATCGCATCTGTAATATTTGCAGACGGCACTTCTTTTATTGCATTACCACTAAGCGACGATACAGATCCCGTGACAGCTTCTTTTTTCTGAGTACCATATCCTATCATAACAACTTCTTCGATCTTCTTCTCTTTTGGAACAGTATCTTTTTTTGTTTGGGAAAATGCTAGGCCGGAAGGTAGTAAAGCCATCGCAAAAAACATCGCTGCCTTATTGCCTTTATTTAAATAAAATTGGTTCATAATTATTATATTGTTTTTAATATTAGGGTAACAAAAATTAAATAAGCAATTTTAATTTTGTTTTTAAATGTACATATTCACTAAAGCTTCAAACAATTCCTGCTTTCCGCTTTTTGGCTGTGGTTCCCCAATTTCATGAGCTATTCTCTGAAGATCTTCCAAAGTAAGCGTCCCGTCTTCAAAAGCCTTTCCGTTTCCGTTGTCAAACGAAGCATAACGGTCTGTTCTCAATTTTTTATAATCAGAATTTTCAAGAATATCAGAAGCAGCAAGAAGTCCTTTTGCAAAAACATCCATTCCTGAAATGTGAGAGATGAATAAATCTTCAGCATCAATAGAATTTCTTCTGATTTTTGCATCGAAATTGACTCCTCCCTTTCCTAAACCTCCTGCCGGAAGTAGTACCAGCCAAGCCTGAACCATATCATAATAATCTATCGGGAACTGATCTGTATCCCAACCATTCTGGTAGTCTCCTCTGTTGGCATCAATGCTTCCTAAAAGCCCTGCATCTACAGCAACCTGAAGCTCATGTTCGAAAGTGTGACCCGCTAAAGTAGCGTGATTCACTTCAATATTTAATTTAAAATCTTTATCTAGACCGTAATGCCTCAAGAAACCAATTACTGTTTCAGAATCATAGTCATATTGGTGTTTTGTAGGCTCCATTGGTTTAGGCTCAATTAAGAAAGTTCCTTTGAAACCTTGTTGACGGGCATAATCTCTTGACATAGAAAGAAAACGCGCCAGATGATCTTTTTCACGTTTCATATCAGTATTTAAAAGGCTCATATATCCTTCTCTACCTCCCCAGAAAACGTAATTCTCACCACCAAGGGCAATTGTTGCGTCAATAGAATTTTTAACCTGAGTTCCTGCACAAGCTAATACATCAAAATTTGGATTTGTAGAAGCTCCGTTCATGTATCTTTCATGAGTAAAAACGTTGGCCGTACCCCATAAAAGCTTAATTCCTGTTTCCTGTTGTTTTTGTTTTGCATATTCTACAATCGCCTGAAGATTTTTTTCATAATCTTTCCAGTTATCTGCAGGATCTACCAAATCGATATCGTGGAAACAATAGTAATTGAAGCCCATTTTAGACATAAATTCAAAACCTGCATCCATTTTGTGCATCGCTTTCGTTACAGCGTCATTTCCGATATCCCAAGGATGATGAATTGTAGGGCCACCAAATGGATCGCTACCATTTGCACACAATGTATGCCACCATGCCATTGCAAAACGTGTCCAGTCTTTCATAGGTTTTCCCATTACCATTCTTTCAGCATCATAATATCTGAAAGCTAAGGGATTCCTGCTTTCCTTTCCCTCAAATTTAATTTTTTCGATACCTGTAAAAAACTCTTTTGTACCTGTTAAAGTGCTCATATATAATTGTTTAAATTTTAGTTTAGTTTGAAAATTGGTCTAAGACTTCCTGCTCACTAATCTCGGAGATCAATAAGTACGATAGAAAATTCCTTTTATTTTGGGGTTATATTATTTCGTTAAGATGCTTTTTCCACCTTGAATATGCTTCCAGATATTGTTCTCGTTTTTCTAATTGTGGTTCTATGACAGCAATTCTTTCAAGAGAAGCAAAAGCTTCTTTAGAGTCTGCATAAAAACCGATTCCCATTCCGGCCGCTCTAGCAGCACCTACCGCTCCGTCTGTATCATAAAGCTCAATAACGGCATTACTCACCCCGGCAAGTGATTTTCTGAAAATCGAGCTTAAAAACATATTGGCATTTCCTGCACGGATAACCTGAATATCCATTCCCATTTTTCTCATAATATTCATTCCGTATTCGTAAGAGAAAACAATACCCTCCTGCGCAGCGCGTAAAATGTCTCCTTTGCTATGTATATTAAAATTAATTCCGTGGATGGTACAGTTTGTTTCTTTATTTTCCAGTACTCTTTCAGCTCCGTTTCCGAAAGGTATGATACTTAAACCCTTCGCTCCAACTGGTGAAAGAGATGCTAAGTCATTCATATCGCCATAAGAAGATAGAGATGTGGCAAAATTGTGTTTTAGCCATGAATTTAAAATTCCCGTGCCGTTGATGCATAGTAAGACGCCCAGTCTTGTCAGTTCTTCCGTATGGTTTACATGTGCAAAAGTATTTACTCTTGATAAATGATCATATTCTAATTGATCTAAAACTCCATAAACCACTCCTGAAGTTCCTGCCGTAGAAGCAATTTCTCCGGGATTGAAAACATTTAATGATAAAGCATTATTTGGCTGGTCTCCTGCTCTGTAGGAAATTGGGGTTCCTTCTTTTAATCCTAATTCCTGAGCTGCAGTTGCGGAAACTGTCGATTGAATCCCAAAAGTAGGGACAATTTCAGGGAAGAAGCTCCTTGGAATCCCATAATAATTGATAACATCCTCCGAAATACAATTATTTTTAAAATCCCAAAAAATACCTTCAGACAATCCTTCAATTGTCATTCCTATTTCTCCTGAAAGTCTCATCGCTATGTAATCCCCCGGAAGCATTATTTTATCAATCTTCTCGAAAATCTCAGGTTCATTTTCTTTTACCCAGGCTAATTTTGAAGCTGTAAAATTCCCTGGTGAATTTAATAAATGAGATAAACATTTCTCTTCTCCAATTTCTTTGAATGCTTTTTCACCATAAGAAACAGCACGGCTGTCACACCAAATGATGGAAGGTCTCAGTAAATTCTGGTCTTTATCCACCAAAATCAAACCGTGCATTTGCCAGGTAATCCCGATTCCTTTTATATCTTCCGGATGAAGTCCTGATTCGTGCATTACTGCTTCATGAGCAAGTTTCAGATTAGTCCACCAGTCAATGGGATTCTGTTCTGCCCAACCGGGATGAACAGCAGTGATTTTCATCTCTTTTTTAGGAGAAAATTCAGAAGCAATCACTTTTCCGCTGGATGCCTCAATAAGACAAACTTTCACAGATGAGCTGCCGATATCATAGCCTAGTAAATACATAATTTCAAGAAGTGAATTATTTTATAAGTTTAGTATTGTTTTTTTTGTAAACCTTAGCATCGAACTTATAATATCTTGCTGCACGATGCGATACATTGGTTTCAATTTCATTCAACGGAACGATATAATTGAAAGAAGAGATTTTTTTATGGAAATTCTTAATATCTATATATTTTTCACTCAGGGCACTGTATAATTGATACAATTGTCTGATCGTAAATTTTTTTGGCAGGAGTTCGAAGATTATAGAAAAGTCTATTTCTATCCACCTTCTGATTTCCACCAAAGACTCCTTGATGATTTTATTATGATCGAATGGTAGGTTTGGAACTTCATGAATAGGGAACCAGTTTACTGTATTGTACTTTGTGCTGTTGATTTTGTGGTCAATTTTACATAATGAGAGATATGCTACTGTAATAATCCTATCAATATGATGCTTATATTCTTCATCCATCCATTTTATATCATCTTTATTAATAGCTCTCGAAGGATCCGCAAAACATTTAAATTGTTTAAGAACCATTTTTTTTATTCCTGTCAGTTCATACAAAACTCTTTCTGCAGAATCATCCACATCTTCGTCACTATAAATTAGGCTGCCCGGAAGTTTTATCTGTTTAGCTTCATCAAGATGTCTTTCTACTAGCAAAATATTTAGTCTGTTCTCGTGGTCAAAACCGAAAACAACGCAATCTACAGAAACATATGTATGTATAAAATTAGGGCTCATTTAATTGTTAACATTTATGTAACATGACAAATATAAAAATTCAATTGAATAAAAAAAATAAAATTTGTAGTACACCCTATATATCAACAATTTACATATCGATTTTTAATGAAAAGATATGAATACTTTATATGATAAGCTTATCATATTAGCAACACCTCTTATTTATGTAACGATTCATTTAATAAGTATTTACACCCACAATCCCTACGATAATAAAGCATTATTTTTCTCATCAATAATATGATAAGAATTTGATAACACAGTCTCAAAAAAAAATATAAAACAAGTGTAAAAACAACACTTTTAAACTCACAAAAGCCCAAAACGGGTCTTTTTTTTTTACCATTTTTGTATTTAAGAGGTGTAAGATTTGGAAATAAATCAATTAAGACATACTTTCCGTGTAAATTATTTGACTAAAATGCAAAAAGGAAAACAGATTGATATTATACTAAATATTAATTCTGAGCACTCGTAACTGCTGAGGTATATTCTGTTGACAAAAGTTGTCACAGATACTTTAATATTCTTTCAATAGAACAGATATCAAGGTCTTCTTTTGTAAACTTTACATTCTTATTATCTGGGCATTGTAGATATAATAATTCTGAGAACCGTCATTTATAATTTTGCAGGAATACTGTTTGTTATTGATAAGTTTTAGTATGCCTGCTTTTTACGATTCTCCAAGAATAACAGACCGGGCAGATATACTTTTTAATTACTTCAATAGCGTTTTAAATAGTGGAAGATTTGTCGAAGATTTAGTTTTTGGTCGTTTCGACATAATCCACTTACAGCCATCAATATCCATTTTATACCTCTATAAGAAAATTGCTTTGCGTCAGTATATCCCAAGCCTATATAGTATTGGAATACAAAAATATCCTTAATAAACGTTAGCCGTTCAGTTGAAAATATGTTATTTTTTTAAACATTTGATTTATAATACTCAATGGTTTTTTAATATTAGCGCTAAAACAAAAAACGCTGTAAACATTGATGTTTACAGCGTTTTAGCTTATTTTGGTTTCCCAATTGGCGGAGAGTGAGGGATTCGAACCCCCGGACCTGTTACAGTCAACAGTTTTCAAGACTGCCGCAATCGACCACTCTGCCAACTCTCCTTACTTACTACGATTTCTCGTTTTCAGTGGTGCAAATATAGAGTGTTTTTCGGTGATTGCAAAAAAAATTAGGTGTTAATTTTAACAAAACTTAATAATTATCTATAAATCAGGGGAATTATTTTTTTAAAATAATCTTTAAGAAGACAAAACAACCATCAATAAAAGAAAAAAGCACCTCTCTCGAAGTGCTTAACTATCTAAAATTAGAATTTATTAATGTAATTCTGCCAAATATTTCTCGGCATCCATTGCAGCCATACACCCGCTTCCAGCAGCAGTAATCGCTTGTCTGTAGATATGATCCTGAACATCTCCCGCTGCGAAAACTCCCGGAAGATTTGTTCTTGACGAACCTTTTTCGGTAACGATATAACCGTTTTCATCCAAATCGATTTGTCCTGCGAAAATATCTGTATTCGGTTTGTGACCGATAGCAATGAAAATTCCGTGTACATCAACCGTAGATTTCTCCTGAGTTTGGTTGTTGATGACAACAGCTCTTTCTACCAAGTTGTTTTCACCTTCAATTCCGATCAACTCGTGATGAAATTTCACTTCAATATTCGGTGCATTTTCCACTCTGTGGATCATTGCTTTTGAAGCCCTGAATTCATCTTTTCTCACCAACATAGTTACTTTATTCACCAATTTTGCAAGATAAGTTGCTTCTTCAGCTGCTGTATCTCCTGCTCCGACAACAACAACATCTTTTCCTCTGTAAAAAAATCCGTCGCATGTTGCACAAGCTGAAACTCCCCCTCCATTGTATTTTTTCTCGTCATCAAGACCCAAATATTTTGCAGTAGCTCCTGTAGAAATAATTACAGATTTAGCTAAAATCTCTTTGCTACCTGCATATAATTTATGAACACCACCAACTTCTTTTGAAAATTCGGCTCTGGTAATCAATTCATAATGCACTTTTGTGTCGAATCTTTCAGCTTGTTTCTGTAAATCCATCATCATTTCAGGACCGGTAATTCCTGCAGGATACCCTGGAAAATTATCAACTTCTGTTGTGGTTGTTAATTGTCCGCCCGGTTCAAGACCTGTGTATAATTCGGGTTTCAAGTCTGCTCTTGCTGCATAAATTGCTGCTGTAAAACCAGACGGTCCTGATCCAACGATCACACAATCTAAAATATTTTGCTCCATAATCTATTAATCAATTTCAAGGCTGCTAATTTCGGAATTTTTAATGTTTTATTAAAAGAAAATTAATGATACTTGTCAATATTTAATATGTTAAAAGTCGATGAATGATAAACCGCTTTAAACTTTTAAAAACTTCCTCAATTCAAAATTTATATTATTTTTATTCAAATTAAATGTTTTGATACACTCCTCCACTGAATTTCCATTTTTGAAAACTGAAAATAATTTTTCTTTGCCGAATTTAGAAATGATCATTTCACATAAAACAGCTGAAACTAGATAAGGAATTGGTGTCTCCTTTTCAAAATAAAGTCTTTCGTAGACATCTAAGTGTTCAAAAGCATCAAAATCAGGATTTTCTGTGAGAAACTTCTTCAATTTTCCTTTTTGCCATTGATAATCAAACTTTCCGCTTCCTCCAAAATAAGTGGCAATTCCTTCATCGAAGAATGGGTTTATCTTAGGGAAAAGTTTTGATGTATATAAATGAACAATTTCGTGTGTGTAATATTCTGAATTATTTCCCGAGATGACAATGTTGTAATCTTCAGCAAATCCACCAGATTTATCAGCGAACATCATCGGATGATAGTCAAATCCTTTCAATTTAAAAACTTCTTCGGGAGAAACTGTTGAATAGTAAAAGATAGGAAATCGTTTAGTGTCAAAAAATTTTGAAAGCATGTTGATGTCTTTCTTTTGCGCTTCAGCCTCTTTAAGATTATAATTCTTATTTATTGAAATATAATAGGTTATATTATCTTCATTCTTGATTTTCCAATTTCTTGTTGCGTAATCAATGTATTTACTAAAGAAAATTTTGTCCCCATTTTTTACAGCAATTACATTATAGATTGCTTTTACAAGATTGGATTTGGTATCCGGACTATATCCGATGAAAGCTAGTTTTACAATTCTTTTATCTTCTTCGTCTGTTGGAATTATCTCCATTAATGACGGTTGATAAAATTTGTCTCCTAATTTTCCGCTTTCAATGCCAATAATTTCATAATAAGGAGATTTGAATCTTTTAAAATCAGACTCAAGCCAGAATTTTGGATTCTGAGTCTCTAAAAATTCTCCGAGAGTTTTAATGATTTGAATATTAAAAGAATCTTGTTGGTCGACAGTTGGTGAAATTGATTTTATCTTGAATTGAGCATACGACAACTGAAAAAACAGAATCAAAACAAAACACAGAAAATTTACTTTTAACATTGAGTTTAAAATTATTTAATAAATCATCTTAAGTTTAAAAAGTTAAATTAAAAGTCACTTGCAACGCAAAATTGACCATTCACTTCTACACTTTCATCTTAATTTTATCCACATTGATAATCTTGTAAACCAATTCTTTAATCAGCTCAGCATCATCCATATTCACTGCTCCCAAACCTTTTCCTTTCATATCGAACTCCCTTAAAATTGAAATCACACGGGTTGCATGTTTTAAAGGATACAATCTTGCAGCTTCCGCGTAATCTTTGATAAAATAAGGATTGACTCCCATTTGAGAAGCAATTGTTTGCGGCGGTTGACCGGCCATTGTATTATAAATGATAATATTCGAGAAATAGCTGTACAAGCTCGCCATCATCATTACAAAAGGATTGTTTTTCGGATTTTTACCCATAAAATGGGCAATTCTGAATGCAGCGTTTACATTTTTTGTTCCTAAAGCTTTCTGAAGCTCAAAAACATTGTATTCTTTACTGATTCCGATGTTATTTTCTACAACGGTTCCGTCTAAAATCTGTCCTTCTTTAAGAATAATTTTCAGTTTTCCGAGCTCGTTGGCAATTCTAGAGAGGTCGTTTCCAAGATATTCGGCGAGGAGATGAGAAATATTCGGAACAGTTTTGATATTCAATTTAATGCATTCATCGGCAATCCATTTCGGGAGATTGTTATCTCTTATCGATTCGCTCAGAAAAAGTGCATTGGCTTTATCTAAAGACTTTGTCACTTTTTTGCGGCTGTCTAATTTCTTGTGTTTATGTGCAAAAACCAAAACGGTGGACGGAACAGGGTTTTCAACATACGCTTCCAAAGCTTTGCTTTCATCATCATTTAGCTTCAGATCTTGTGCTTCCTTTACAATAATGACTTGTTTGTCGCCCATCATCGGAAACTGTCGCGCCAAAGAAAGAATTTCCTGATACGTTGTATCTTTTCCGTAAGTTACCGTTTGGTTGAAAGCTTTTTCGTCTTCTTCAAGAAAATCATGCTCAAGAGCTTTTACAGCAACATCAATAAAGTAAGGTTCTTCTCCGTGGAAAAAATAAATAGGTAAAACTTCTTTATTTTTAATATTTTTGAGGATTAAATCTAATTCTTTCATCGTATAAATGGAACTTCCAAAACTGAACTTTCAGGAAACTTTTGATTTTAAATTCAAGAAAGACAAAGATAAGTTTTTTATTTATGATTTGATTCGTAAAACTTACCTTTTGCTTACCCCAGAAGAATGGGTAAGACAGCATTGGGTTCATTACTACCTCACCGTAAAATCCTACTCTACATCGGCTTTAATCACTGAAAAAAAGATTATTCTGAATGGTTTAACTAAACGCATTGACCTTTTAGTTACCGAAAAAGCAAAGCCAAAAATTCTAATCGAGTGCAAAGCGCCACAAATAAAATTAACGGAAAAAACTTTCGAGCAGACAGCGCGATACAACTCCATTATCGGAGCGTCTGAGATTATTTTAACGAATGGTTTGCAGCATATTAATGCGAAATTTGAAGAAGGAAATTACACTTTTTATAAACCGTAAATCTTAATCAACTGATGCCCCGAAATGTATTTCTTTTTTCATTTTTACTGTTTTCTATTTTTACTTTTTCGCAATCGAAAGTTTTAATTAATAACAATCTAGATGTTGTAGAAGATGTCTTAAAAAGAAAAAAAATGATTGATGTAGTAAGTCATTTTATTTTAGAAAAAAGTACCAAAAATGAAGACTTAACGATTGTAAATCCTGATAATAAATTGGAAACATGGTTATTTCTGAATGAGCTTAGAAAACTGCAGAACAGCAAAGTATTCAGCACCAATTATATGCTGATGTATGAGGTTACGTCGGCTGAAGCGAGTAACAAAAATAATTTTACAATACACCTGAATTGCTATTACGAGGACAAGGAAATAAAAAATTCTGTAGCAAAAATTGAAATCATACTACAGGAAATTAACAATAAATATCTTGTATCGACAGCAATCAAAAACAATTTGCCTCGCTGGAAATCAAAAACCATTGAAAATTACAATTTCTATTTTGAAAAGGAAATTGACGAAAAAAAACTGAGAGATTTTATTGCGAAAAACAATCAACTGAGTTTAAATTTAAAAGAACAAAAAATTCCCACTAAAATATATTGTGTAGATGATATATATAAAGCTTACGAGCTGTTTGGAATTGCTTACAAAAGAGATTATTTCCCCAATAATTTTTTTCTGGGAATAGAATCGGCAACAGATAACAATCAGAGTACGATGATTGTTGCTACAAAAAAAGGAATGCTGGATGATTTTTCTTTTGGCAGCCTTTGGAAAGCGAGGATTACAGAGAAATATCCACAAAAGAATCTGTATGTGCCAGTTTTGGAAGGCTATTCATATATCAACGATGGACATCCTTTTTATAAATGGGAACAGATATGGATTCACTTTAAAAATGCCTATTCAGTTTCTCAAAAAACAGATTGGCTGTCGCTGTACGGTACAAAACAAAATTTCAGCCTCTCTTCGACTCCGCTTTACATTGAAAATCTTATTAATGCAATGATCATTAAAACAATTGAAAAAGAAAAAGGATTCAGCGGTGTGTTGGAACTCTTAAACTGTGGAAAATTCGACGGTGAAAATCAAGACAATTACTTTAAAACACTGGAAAATGTTTCGGGAATTACAAAAGCAAATTTCAATGAAAAGATTGACAAATTGATTACCAGTGAAGATTTAAGTAAATAGACTATTTTTTAGCGTAACATTTGCATACGTAATGTATATTTATTCACATAAAAAAATTGTATATGAAACATTTACTAATTTCGTCAATACTTCTACTTACTTCGGCAACAGTTTTCAGCCAAAAACTAAAAACTGTTTCTTACCAGGATGGTTCACAGAAACTCAACGGATTGGTTACATCAAATGCCGGAAAAAAACTTCCCGGAGTTCTCATTCTTCCTGCTTGGAAAGGAATTGATGATGAAGCAAAAACGGCTGCCGCCGATTTGGAAAAACAAGGATATATTGCCTTTATTGCAGATATTTATGGCGAAGGGAATATTCCGACAGACAATGCTTCGGCGGCGAAGACTGCTGGATTCTACAAAAAAGATTATGCAGCTTATCAGAAAAGAATTTCATTAGCTTTAGAACAATTAAAGAAAAACGGAGCGGTTTCAGATAAAATTGCGGTTATCGGATATTGTTTTGGCGGAACCGGTGCGTTGGAATCAGCGAGAGGGAAACTTCCTGTTGCAGGCGTAGTTTCTATTCACGGAAGTATCGGGAAAGACCAGTCAAGACCAAATGAAGCTATATCAACTAAAATTTTGGTAGAAAATCCTGCAGAAGATAAAAGTGTGACGCCCGAAGATTATAATAATCTGGTCAAAGAAATGAATGACGGTAAAGCAGACTGGCAAATCATTACTTATGCCAATTCAAAACACACTTTTACCGACCCAAAATCTCCTGATTACAATGAAATCATGGCAAAAAGAGCATGGAATCATACCCTTCTGTTTTTAAAAGAGATTTTGAAATAATAAATTTATATTAAAAAGCAACCTCATTTATTTAAGGTTGCTTTTTTATATCACTGGTTGTATTACAATTGAAACACCACCAATACTCTTTTTCTTTATCTTTTAACTTTATTTTTGAAATTTCTCCACAGTTTTCGCAGGCAGAATTATTACTCTCAACTTCTTTTGCTTCGTAATCACAATCGAAACAGCTCCAGGTTGTGAGACCAGCTTTTCCACCAACAAACCATGTGAACGACTGTTCTTTACATTTAGGACAGATTAATAATGCCATATTTTAATTATTTTCTGATTCTCTGTTAACCAATTCCATCGAAAAAGCAGGAAGACAAATCGCAAGATATTCGCAAGGTTCTGAAAACGGATTACTGTAACGAATTCTTGCTCCTTTTTCAATTAAAATACTTTGTCCTTTTTCTAAAACAACATTTTCGCCGTCAATTTCAAATTGCTTTTTACCGGAAATAATGATGGTGAATTCATCAAATTCCGGAGTCTGATGTGGCTCGCTCCAATTTGGAGGTGCAACCATGTGAGCAATGGAAATATTTGAATTCTGGGTAGAATTTCCCCAATGCTCTTCGATTAATTTTCCGTCTGTTGTCGGAACAACAAATGGGGATTTTTGAATTTTATATTTTTTCATAATATGATAATTTAAACGCGGAGGTCGCAAGGATTTTCAACATTCATTTCTCTTTTTGGTTCGCAAAGGCACTTCGTTCAGCAAATGATAGCAAAAGCCTTAGCTGAGTGAAATCGAAAATTCCACGAAGTCAAACGCCTTCGCGAACAAAAAAATAAAAAGTTTAATAAAAATTCTTTGCGACCATTGCGCTAATATTTAAATTTGATTTGCTTAAAAATGATTTTCCTTTTTAATTTCGTATACAAAATTAGTTCTTGTCGGTTCACCAAAATAAGCAACTTCCTCTTCAGCAATTTTCTTTCCGCCCAATCTTTCCAAGGCAGTTTGCGAACGGAAATTTTCTTTACCAATGTGAAAATAAACCGTATCAACATATTGAAAAATATAATCAAGCATCAGCTTTTTAATTTGAGGATTGATCCCCCTTCCCCAGGATTTTGTTCCGTAAAAAGTGTAGCCGATGAAAATACTGTTTTTATTTTCATCAAAATCATAAAAACGAGTGCTACCAATAATATCACCGCTTGATTTTTCAACAATTTTAAAAGCACCTTTACTTTCTATTGCACCATTGAAGAAATTTTTAAAAACGTCTTTTTCAAAACGGTTTTTATTGGGATGCTGTTCCCAGACTTTCGGGTCTGAAGCCACTTCGTATAAAGCCTCAAAATCCCCTTGAGATAAGGGGATTAATTGATATTGTTCGTTTTCTAATTCAGGTTGAATTGAAAAGTTCATTTTATCCTTTTTTGTTGGATTCTGATTCGATTTTTTTGATTTCTTTTAATTTTTCAGAAATCTTATTTACCGCGTCCAGTTTTGCCGGTTTCAAAGCAACTTCAGCTTGAGCCATATCCCATTTGATAACCAAATTACCGGAATTTTCGTCTGTGGGATTCAAAGTAATTTCAAACCACTCCTGCTTGTCAGCTAATTTATTTACAGGAACCGTTACATCAACCACGTCTTGTTTTGGATCGTACGTATAAGCTCCCCACTGCTGGAAATCTTTATTTAATATTACTTTCCATTCTTTTTCTGTTGGTACAATGAACAAACCATAAGTCCCTGCAGGAACTGTTTTTCCGCCAAAATTTACAGACTGACCAAAAGTAATCTTTGTTGATGAATTTGCTCCCGCTCTCCAAACCTGTCCGTAAGGAACCAATTCTCCGAAGATTTTACGACCTTTTACTCCTGGTCTTCCATAGTCTACAGAAATTTTAGACATAGAAAACTGCTGTTCTACCTTCTGACGCGGACTTGCCGCAGGCACAGAATAATCCTGAGCAAAACTTAAAGCCGAAGCCGATATGCAAACTGCAAATAATAGTTTTTTCACTTTTAAAATTTTTGCTAAAATTACGAAATGGAGTTCAGAAATCACTTTTCGATTTTGATAAATTTTGTTAAATTAAAATTGATGAAAAAAAACTTAATTGTTATGATTATATTTTTTAAAACACAAAGAACGCAAAGATTTTTTTAACTAATAAATGTCTTCAAATTCGCAAAGGTGTTTGACTTCGTCGAATCTTCGATTTCACTCAGAAAAGCTCACTAAGATTAATGCTTAATTTAAAGATTTCTTTTTGCCTGTTCAATGTGTCTTAAATTATGGTAGATTACAAATCTGAATGTATCACCAAGTTTTAGTTTAATAAATTTTGAAATACTGATGCTTGTCTTCACCTTATTTAAATTGACATTTTCAGCATCATTCAAAAGTTGAATCATTTGTTTTTGCTGAGCAATAAATTCAGTCAAAACTCTTTTGTCCAGATCACTATGAATAGGATTCATCGATTTGAAGGTTTTCATTTTGTTTAAATTTTCCTTTGGAAGCATACTTTTCGCAAAATAATTTCCTAAAATTCCGGAACTGAAAATATCTATTGGTTTTGTATCCGAATTCTTTAGTCGGTTGGTGATTTCAGGGATATAAAATTTACCATAAAGATTTAGATGTTCGAGACATTCCAAAATGCTCCAGCTTTTTTCTGAATTTCTGAAATTGAGTTTTTCATCGGATATATTTAAAAGACTTTCTACAAATTCCAGATTTTCATTTGTAAAATTTTTCAATTCATTAAGTAACTGTTTTGCAGGAATTTTCATATCAATTTTATTGCAAATTTCCGGTTTCATAAAACGATAAATATTGACTGAAATCAAGATTTTTTAAGCCTTGATAAAGTTTCCGGACTCATCCTTAAATAGTTGGCAATATGTTTATTGGGAATTTCCTGAAAAAGCTGCGGACTTCTCTTTAAAACTCTTTCGTAACGTTCTCTTGGAGAATTGATTAATAAGTCTTTCTCTCTTTCAATCTGTTGCAAAACCAAATCTTCCAAAATAACTGACCATAATTTTAAATTTTCATCTGATGATTTGATGAATCTGTAGAAATCTTTTTTGGTAGCAATTTTTATTTCAGTTTTTTTAATTGCCTGAATATAAAAATCGGTTGGTTTTTCAGATAAAAACGAATCAAGGCAGACAATAATATTTTCTTTATAACCGAATCGGATCACTCTTTCCTGATCTTCATCTCGGATAAAAATTCTCACACTTCCTTTTTCAATAAAATAAATATTGCTATCGATATCACCTTCCAACGTCAGAAAATAATGCCTATTGATTATTTTTTTCTTTTGAAACAAATCTGCATCCAATAAAGTCTGAATAATATTCACAATCTGAATTTTAAATTAAATAAAAACCTCATAAAAATATATGAGGTTTAAAATTATAAAAAAGGAAATCTATTCGGGCATCGCTTTCCATTTTTGAAGAATCGCTGTATAGAAATACATAAAAATAAATCCTAAGATCAAAATGATATAGCTCAGCATAAAACCAAGTGATTCTATGATTGTAATGCAGTTTTCATAAACCGCTCCCGTTTCAGAATTGTATACCGTACCGCCGCAAGCATCTCTCTGATACATAGAAATGATCACAAATATGAGAAGTACAAACAATACGAAACAATTCATAGAAATATTCACGAAGATCGAAGAAACCAGTTTCCTTACTTTATTCATCATGAATAAAGGAATCAACAAAATAACAATTGAAACCAAAAGCGTTACATGAGATGCAAAAAATTCTTCTTTCCCGTTTAAAGAAAAAGAATAAAAAACAGTCAGCAATACAACGGATAAAACTAAAATTCCCGCACTGATAACACTGAAAAGTAACGATTTCAGACCTGTAATTCTAAAGCTGAAAATAAAAGTTGATAAGAAAAATGCAATCCACAAATAAATATGAACATTTTCTGAAAAGAAATCTTCTTTTTTCACCGAATCAACATTCTTCAGCAAATCTTTCATGTTCTCGGTTTTGTAATAATAATCTGTAAGATTATTTTTAAAATACTTATCCGGAGCAATCTGTTTATTGATTTCAGGATTGAAGGCTCTTATTTTGATGCTGTCATCTACAATTCTGCCTTCTTCATCTACAGTTGCAGCGGTAGAATCTGCATAAACTTCAGCTGTCTGAGCTTCATCAGAAGCAGAATAATCATAGTCATTAGTTCTTCCCGGTTCATAATCTTTCATGAAATATCTTACTTCAAAATCAGGATTATTTGGAGAAAAAATCATTTTGGTCCAGATCTTTGCATCCAGATTGTTTTTGACTCTGAATTGCTTAGAAATGGCAATAAAATCAGTTAAAAGCTTTTCCAACTCGGCAGGATTTTTCTTATTTAGCAACAGAGCTGTTTTTTCATTAATAACAGCCTTTCTTTTTTTGAGTATCGGATCAGGATAATCTTTGTTGTACTCAATATCTGTATAACTATATGCATATGAATCTGATAAATCGGAATCATAAAATATATTCGAAAAGTTATAATAGCTTGGCTTTGTTGTTTTGATATAGGATGAAAGGTCTACAACATCTTTCTTAAAATAATAAATCTTTGAGTTTTCTTTTTGTTCGCTATAAGCTTCTACCGTTTTTGCCGATCTTTCAGGTTCAGGCATAATAAAATTTTTCTTATTATCCTTTTTGTAAGAAGTTTTAGAATAAATAGTATAGAACTGATAAACACGGTTATAGTAAACGAAATATTTTTTGTTGCGGTCTGCATCATCAACATTGGTTTCACAATAAAGATCATAAAAAGGTTTCGGATACAGCCTATTTTCTAACGTGTAATCTTCAATATTCTGAGAAAGAAAAGGTGTCGCCCGGTTGATAACATCAATGTTTTTTGCCATTTCCTGATCAGAATATTTATTATTGATAAACATTCTGAAGCCGGTCATATAAGAAAAATAAAATGTCGTACACGAAAAAATAATGATGAAATATTGTACAAACTGACCAAATAATTTTCCTTTTGAAGAAGGATAGAAATTTTTGAACGAGTTGTTTTTAAACATCATCAGAAGCCAGCCTACAAGCAGTAAAATTGATATTATAAGATGAATAAAAATGACTCCATCCTGATAATAATCGTTTTTCACACTGTATTTCTGTAAAGAAACAGGATCGATATGAGAGAGGTAGCCAATCACAAAAAAGATGATATGCGCTGCTAAAGCCGCCAAAAGCATCCATACGATTTTCGTATTCCAGATGGTAGGATATTTTTCGAGCAGATATTTGTTGAATGTATTGAGTTTTTGCATTTTAATTGGAATTAATGAAGATTAATTAACGAAAAACCTTCTTGTAGAAGATGAAATATTTCTGATGTATACCAATTCGGTTCTTGCATTTCCCAAAGCAGAAATCACATCATAAAACTCGGTTTCTGAAGAGAAATAAGCCACATACACTCCCCCATTGAAATTCAGCTTTTCGAGATTAAAATCTTTGAAAACTTCCAATAATTTTTCGCGTGATTCCGGAGTATCAATTTCTATGATTAAATGGCTGTTTTCTGCGTTTTGAAGTTCAGAATTATCTTTGTACTGACCATTTTTCAGAAAAATTACCTTATCCGAAACTTTTTCAACTTCATACAATTGCTGTGAACTCAAAATCAAGGCAATCGGATTGTTCACAGAATTGGCGATCGATTTTAAATCTTCCAGAATTACTTGTTGCGCCAAAACATCGAGGTTTGCCAACGGCTCGTCAAGTAAAAGAATTTCAGGCTGTCTGAGAAGTGTTCTTGCCAGTTCGAAACGCATTTTGTAACCGGAAGAAAGCTCGCTCCATTTCAGATGCTTGTAATTCCACAATCCGAGACGCGCGATCATCATCAAAGTTCGAGTTTCATTTTCTTCAGGTTTTACGCCGTAATTTGAGAGAACAAATTTCAAATTATCCTTTAAACTTCCATACCATTTTTCGGTTCGCTGCGGAATATAAACCAGCTTTGTACGAAGATCATACTCATCTTTCGGCTCAACATTGAATGAGTAATTGAGTTCACCTTCATTAAAAGAAATTTCTTTAGCCAAAATTCTTAACAGTGTCGTTTTCCCGTTTCCGTTCTCACCTACCAAACCATAAACCTGCCCTTTATTAATTTCCACAGAAACCGGACCCAACGAAAAGCGATTGCTTCCGTAAGATTTCAGAATATTTCTTGCCCGAAGCACAGATTTTTCCAGAGAATGTTCCTGAACAGGAATTTTTTCGATTTTCTGAAGAAGGGTTTTTGATTTTTCAATGAGCTCTTCGGTGTAAGTCGGATACTTTTCTTTCCAGTCCGTCAATTCAATGGCTTCTTTATAAATTTGCATGTTTTGTGTATCCATAGCACAATCGAGAAGCTTTCTGAAACCCAGAACAGTATCTTTGTTATCGAAGAAATGATAAACTTCGTTCACACGATGTTGATGTTTCGTCATTTGTTTTATTTAATAAATCTAATATAGATAAAATTCAAGAATAAAGGGC
>Ga0256786_1000146_pt1 | contig 49748 bp, 45 predicted proteins | sample MC6MC0937MT_FD_186053 | JGI IMG/M metagenome (GOLD analysis project Ga0256786, IMG submission 186053) | Metatranscriptome of enriched soil aggregate microbial communities from Iowa State University, Ames, United States - MC6-MC0937-MT... | ecosystem: Environmental > Terrestrial > Soil >...
CCTGTAGCTACTGCGTATACGGTACCATACTTTTCATTCCGACCTACGAATGTTCCACCGTTCCAGGTTTCAACTTTTATCCATGCTTGTGTTTCCTCGTAAGCTGCTATCTGTTGGTACGTCTTTGTTATCTCGTCCTTACTGAAATCAAAGGTTACAGAGTCACCTACGTTAGAACGTGAAGCTACAACGACCCAAGACCCGTTAATAGGGTTCTTAACTTGTAACTCTACGTAATGAAGGAATGAGCTAGATGCCCTGTTAATCGTTACAGGTAAACTGTTAACCCCCGCTGTCCAACTTACGTTAGATGAAATAGTACTTGCTCGGGGGATGTTGTCCATATAAGCTGTTGTACTACCTTCGTTAATGCTGAATACATTTGTATAACCACTAGCCCCGATACGAAAGTTCTTCGTACCGTCAGCATTATGATTAACTCGAACTGAACCACTTACAACCAATGTGTTAGAGTTCTGTGTAATTGAGAAGCTTGTAGAGTTTACTACCTCTTGTCCGTCTAAATAGATACCGAATGTACCACTACCATATGTTGTATACCCTGAATTGGTACGAGAGAACCGCATCTCTACAGATACGGTACTATAGTTCTCGTTTGTGTTTGCTGTACTCCACCAGTTAACCCTACCTTTGACGTAGGTGTTACTAGTCGATAAATCAAAACCTCCACTTGCCATGCATGTTTCCTCCGATCATTATTAAGTGTTGTTAGGTACGAATGCCCAACCCGTAGAGTTCGCACTCTGTATAGAAAGGATTTTAATATTTCCTAGTGTAATCTCACTTGTTGCTCGAAGCTTTTTCGTTACCGTTTCATCACCATTCAAGTAGAATACTTTCTCGAATGTACCGTTATTTTGGTAATATCCTGCGAACTCGTACGGTGTGATTTGAGTGAACCCAATTTCACTTCCGTTACCGTCAATCTGAGATACACGGATACCGTTAATGTTCATACGGATGTTCGTGTTGTACAGCTCGCCCGTAGCTAGAGTCCATTGTAGGGCAACGTCCCCGATGTTAAGCATGATCCCTGAAACGATTGCTTCTACTTGAGGATATCCGATGAAACGTATTCTAACTTTGTCTTTAGTAGATGTGAATACCATGTAACGGGCTTCGAATCCGTTCGTTGTTACATCCTTATTGTCTGCTATTTGCGTTGTTGTAACCCAGTTTGTACCATCATACTCCTGAACTTGAATCCAAAAACGATAGTTAGAGTCTCCACCTTTTGTCATCTTATTCAGGTACCAACCTAATGTATAAGGTTGTCCAGGAATAACAGATATATCTTGTGTAATCCCTTGCTGTTGCCCGTTAGCTTTAAAGTAGAACCCTTTACCGAACCCTAGATTATCTAGTGACGCATTCGCAATTGTGTCTACTTTGTACGCATTAATTAAGCTCCAAAAATCTAGGTCACTATACCCGATAGAGTTCTTAATTAAGTTCATACCGCCTGTTGCAGAGAACTTAGCAGTGATGTCTGTAGCAGTCTGTTTCAGCTCAGATTTCGTTGCGTATGGAGTGAAGTCTAGCTTGTCCATAGCATCTTTAATCTTACCATCTACTGCACCTGATACGTTTCCTAGTTCATCCTTAGTAGCAAGGTTCCCTAAGTCACTAGCATTTGCCTTGTTCTTTAGAGCTAACGTATACTCTCGTGAATTGAAGACTGTATTCGTGATAGAGTCATCCGTAATCTTCTGTTCTGCATTGGAGATACGTTTTACCATAGACGGGATAATGTAACGTGTGTCCTGGTTAACTGTAGCCAAGTTAGTACCGTACTTAATTGTTCCTTTTGTGATCGGTGGAGTCCAATCAGGGAAGTAAGTACTTACAACGTTATCGCTTGCTAGTAACTCTAGTATACCATCAAATTCGACTGTCTCTTGAACTGCGTCTACAAGCTGATAAACAACCTGGTAGTAGTTTATAGATTTATCACTAATCGATGGTGACGGTTCCGTTGGAGCAGTGTTACCTGCTACGGTAGCACGAGATAAATCTTTGTCTCCTACTGGGTACCACTGCTTAGTTCCTGAGCCTGGGTACAGACCTCCGAAGGTACCATTACATACTCTCCAACCTAAGAAGTAGGCATTAATATCTTCCTTGCTAGGACTATATGCTTCAGCCCAACCACTATCGTTATTATCGATAGAAAACCACATCTTATCGAGAGTACCGCTTGTTGAATAGGTGTTTGCGTGTAATTGCCCATCTTTCTGTAAGAGTGTCCCATCTGCCTTAACGACTGTTAGAGAATTACTATTTGCGGTAGCATAAGCAAAACCGTCAGCTCTTACACGGGTTACTTTCACGAGGTTCGTATCAACCCAAGGTGTTGCCACACTACCTGATTCGAATTGTATCTTTCTCATGTTCAGTTTCTTCCCTGTCGCTGCTGTTCCTCTAGGGAAGTAAACACGTCCGAACATTCCTTTAGCGTTACTTGGGATCGTAAATGTTTTGTATAGACGTTTCCATGCGTTAGCTGCTCCTACAGAGTTAGCATCCCCTTTATTCTCAATCCAGTTTGTCCCGTCATGGTGCCAAACAGAAATGTACGCCCCTGCAATCTCACAGTTTACATCTGCGGAGAATGTAACTGTCTCTCCTACAGAGAACATATGCAAGTTCATATCATATGAACCGATTTGATAGAAGCTGTCACTTGCATCTGTAGATGTTAGTTCAAGATAGTCACTGACGAACTTTGATGTAGCTCGACCTAGCGTACCTCCTGTACTTGAGTTATCGAATAAGTATGGCATAACGTTACTACAGCTAGAATTTACGACTCTGTTTACTCCGTCAGTCGATAGTCCGTTAGTAGAAAATGCCCATGTCTGCTTATCGTCTAAACGAACATCCATCCATTTCTTTTCTTTAATAGCTGCACCGTTTGTGTTCCAGTAAAACTTATCGTTGTTTGTTCCGTCCCCGTAGAATTTACCCCAAATAGTAAGGTCAGTGCCACTTGTGAATAATGGGTTTGTTACAGGACGGATACGATTACCCATACCTGCCCATGCATCTTGAGGTGCGGGAGTGTACGGAGTTGCCTTCGTATTGCGCTCTACTTTAATCTGTGCGAAGGATACACTACCATTTCGTCTAAGCCAAATGTAAGGATACGGGTTAGTAAACCCGTCCTGTGCACAGGCAGCAGTAGTCTCGAATTTAATCCACTTATTTTTCTCCACCGTAGTCCCTATAGCAGCGAAAGGGAATCCGTTAACGTTAGCTCCTGTACTGGTAATACCTTTGATTTCGATACCGATACCTGCGTCAAGGGTTACATCTGTATTTACACGATAGTAGAACGAGAAAGTAAATGTCTCCCCTCGTGCGATACTAGTCAGACCTATTGTGTCTTTTAAGTTCTGTGAGAAACCTTTCCACACATCCTGCAAAGCTCCTGTAGATTTAACTGTAAGGAAGTTACCTACTTCAGGGTCGTTACCTAGTACACCGTCTGCGGCTCCTGCGTTCATGTAGTACGCTTTACCTTGGCTAAAATCACCATTACGGAATAAGTTCGTACTTGGTAAGTTCCAACTATCTGTATGATTACCCTCGAACTCAGGGAGCCCTAAAGTAGCGATAGGTGGTTTAATAGTTACAGGGTTCGCATAGTTAACAGTAGCATGGTTTCCTACTGTGCTAATAGCTGCAATCGTTTCGTCTTTCATCTTCCCTACTTCGCTATCTGTGTACTCTTTCTGTCTATCCTGTACCTCAATTTCGAATAGCGCATAGCGGTTGTAGTATTCATTCCACTTAGCATTCCATACGCTTCTGTCGATGTTAATAGTTGCAGATGACGTAGTATCCCAAGGCTTAACAGGTGTTAATGAAGTAAGATACGTTACTAGCGCAGTGTACGCATCTCCTAAAGGCTTGTAGTTCACGCTTGAAGTTAGGTTCATCCCGATCTTACGTGCAGTTCTACGGACAGCATAGAGCTTACCTGCATTGTACGCATCTGCATCGATTTGAGCTAGTGTAGGCATTGCTTCATTATAGTTAAGGAACTTACCTACGATGTCGGCAATATACCCACGAACTAAGCTACGTTCGAAACGAGTAATCTTACCATCGCTACCTAGTGCGTCTAAAGAGTCTGCAATCTGATCCACTTGCCCCTGGTCTGCTACGTTAAGTCCAAAACTAATGTTAGAATACCATACAGTACTTCCTGTTACGTCACGGTTGTTAAGGAATGCTATCTTTACACCCGCAGTTCCCCATGAAAACTGATTCTGTGCATCGTTACCTGTATTGTTTAGACCGCTAATTACACCTGAGTAATTTGTCCATGTTCCAGGGATAGCTGCGTTTTGTACTGCGATGTAACGGAACCCTGAGCCGCTGCTACCTTGGCTTAGTTTTGTTCCTGCTTTAACTAACGCTTTATTCCACGGAGCACGTAGAGTAATTGTTTTATTTGTAGTATTAATAGAACCATCTGCCCATAAGTCCTGAACCGATACATTTCGAGAATAAGTTAATGGTTGGTATTTATACCCAGTGCTACTTACGTAGTCCCAAAAGATTAATTTTCTTTGATGAATCGGAGCAGTGTTTAACCAGTTTGTAACGTTATCAAGATATACAACAGTATCACCAGGCTTTAAATCCTGTGTTAGAGTTGAGAAAGTGCTCTGTACATACATATGGTTCTCTGCATAAATAGGTTGACCGTCCATATCATGCTCGTACACCCCAACGTAATACTTAGCTCCTACGTTAGGATTTGTTTTAGCCCATAAAGAAAGTTTGTATGTTTTACTGATATCTACAGGAATAATTTCATCAGAAAGCTTTTGGTTCGCAGGACTCGAATCTTTAAATGATCCTCCACCTGAATAGGAATCCGAACCGTCAAATTCGAATGCACTGAAGTTAGTGTTATTCCCTAAAGAACCGCCACCATTCGATACAAGGTTGTCCCCTTTAGAGTTCACCCAGTTTTTGTAATCGGCAGAAATTACCCAACTACCTTTTATAAATACGTATAATTGCTTATCTTTATCGTTTAACCATAGCGCACCTTCTGTAGGATTTGGCGGTGGCGTAGGAGATGCAAGTACATCGTTCATGTTATAGATTGTAGCTTGCCCTGTTACTGTAAACTTTGCCATTCATTTTCACGTCCTTTACAAGTAAAGGGAACTTATTTCTAAGCTCCCTTTTAAGTACCTACCTCTATTATAATATAAAACAGCTCTAACTACTTATCTGCGTTCGCTAGTAAATTTGCACTACCGTTTACATCCGTGCTATCTAGGGTGATTGAGTCCCCTTTAATAGTAGGGTAGTTCTTTATTAAGTTACCGCTAGGTGCATATAAAGCCCATGTAAACGTCCATCCTGCGGTAGATACTGATAGACCTGACTGTAGGATTTGTGCTGTTAGAGTGATCGTTCCTTGACCATTCTTGAATACATTTGTACCAATAATGTTCATGACCATTGGGTCTTGGAAATCTCGTGTAACAATAACTCCGCTGTATTTAATCCCAGTACCTGGTGCAGTAGCCACACACTTGAATCCTTGGACACCATTGATTGCCCAGTTACGGATCGTGATAGAAGCAGAAGTAGTTGCAATCGCAGCAGTAGAAGTTGTAGGAATCGCTTCGGCTGTATTGTCAAACTTAGATACAACTACGTTACCTGCACTTGTTGTAATGTCTCCTGCGTAGAACAAGTTAGCCGCAGCAGTACCGATATAAACTCTAGCTTTTGTAACGTTTGCTGCAAAGGCAGGGATTGTCACTCTTAGGTCATTCCCTGTTGTAACTGCTAATTGCGCTTGTGTAGAACCAAGTGTCTCACCTGCTTGTCCGCACCACGTATATTTTACATAATACGTTGCAGCAGTTAACTGTGTATTAGCATTTGCCACTAGAGCTAGTGTAGGTGCTGTAGTCGGGTTCGCTACTGTGTTAATCAGTCTCCAACCGTTACCACCGTCAGCGTTACCACCCGAAGATGTTGTAGCTGTCGGGTCTTGGATGTACCACTGGAATGCTGTAGGCGTTACCGTACCTGCACCTTTGTACATATCAGCTTGCAATGTTACGTTACCGTTACTGTTCTTGATAGAGTCTCCGCCTGGTGCCCATACATTTAAGTAGTATGAGTCAACCCCGTTAGTCCCGTTCGAACCATCGGCTACAACTACGATTTGCTGTTCATCTACGTTCTTTGCTGCATCCGTAGGTAAGTTAGCATTAGCTAAGTACAGTCGAACACGAATTGCCTTAATGGAGCTAGAAGAAGGTACATAAGCTTTAGCGCTCGGTTCAGCCGCTGAAGACGTATATTTATCCACCCATGTTGTACCGTCTGTTGTCTCTGCGATCATCAGCTTACCACCGTAGAATGCAGGAGCAGCAGTACCTGTTTGGGACATTATGTTTACGGTAATATTCGGAGGGTTTAATGTACCCGCTGTATTCTTCTGCATAGCGATAGTGTTGGGTACTAACCAGTATGCAGTTGGTGAAGCTCCGCCTTTAACCTTACTAAACGTTTGTGTTTTTGTAAGTGTGAAGGCTTGTCCTTTTAACGACTTACCTGTAATTGTAAACACAATGCTTGCAGTATCCGCAGTCATATTACTTGCTTGTGCTACGAGTGCAAATACACCACTTGCAGAAATGGCACCTGCTGTAATTCCTGTAGCAGCCGCAGTTACTTTGTATTTACCATTTGCGGTTCCTGTACCATCATATGCAATTTCAGTCGCACCATCGAATACATGAATCTCTGTACCTGATCCTGTGTAAATCCCGCTACCTGCACTACCTGTTGAATCTGTAGGAATAGCTTGAGAGTCATTCGATAGTAAAGCAACGATAGCATTCGAACCACCTGAACCGTTTACGATTTTTGTTACATCGTAGTTCGCCTTAAGAGTAACATCCATGTTCAGGTCTACATCGGTGTATGTAACTACGCATGTAAAGATTTGGTTATTCATTGTTGTCAAGTTAGACTTAATCGATAATACCTTTGCAGTCGTACTTGGTGCGCCTGTAGGTAGTGAGTATGACAGACCGCTAGGCGTTGTTCCACTTGCTGTCTCCGCTAAAGGAACTGTAGTCTGCGTACCTTCGTACCAAAAGATTGATTTAACCGCAGCAGAAGGAAGCATATTACTTCCGTCTCCCCCTGCGATATATAACTCAGGTGTAATAACTAGGTTGCTGCTCGTAAAGTCAGGAACGTAAGCTAATCCGTTTGGATCATAAATTTGTGTTTTGTAATTCGGGTTTAAATATAGAATGTACTGCTTTGCATCATTCAAGTCCGAAATGGTAATCTGTCCAGTAATTCTTGCCATTAATTATCGTCCTCTCTTCTCCTATGTACGCCTAGCTGTCAGGTACGTCTACATCACATTCAAATGTGGCTCTCTTTGGTATGTCTATCGTAGAAATTTGGAAAGAGCTTCCTACACCACTATGCGCTAGTTCCCACGCTACATCTCCTGGTTCATCATCAGATATACGAGTCCAAAAGAAGTTAGCCTTTGGAATTGACATTGTAATCTCTTCTTCGCCTTTGTAGACTTTTGCGTAGATAACACTGTCTATCTCTTTGTTTCGGAAGATAAGACCATTGGTACTACCAATCATGATTCGTAACGGAACTTTCTTTAAAGCTTCTTCAGCATCTTTTTTTGCTTGTTCCGCAGTGTCCTTGATTGCTTGCTGTTCTTCCTTCGTTGCCATTTCAGAACGAACATCTTCTATTTGTTTCGACATCTGTTCTGAACTTACTTTTTGCGTAATAGACTCTGCAAGCTGTGTAATAGAGGAACCGATTTTTCTCATTTCGGTATCTCTATATTTCATTGCATTTTCTTGTGCTTCTTTAATTCTCGCATCTAGAATTGCCGCTAACGCCTGTTCAAGCGATGTTTGCATTGCAGCTAGTGATTGATTGTATCCGTCATACGCTTGATTGATTGCTGCTCGTTCATCAGGAGTAACTACCCCGTCTAGCATCGCAATCTCAATAGCGTTATTTAACGCAGCATGTCGGTTGTCCAGGTTCTCCTTCGCTACAGCAAGTAAATCCTTATGTGTTGCAGGTAAAAATGGATCAGAAGAAACTTGGTTGTACTTTTCGTCTATAGCAGTTTTTTCTCTACCAATAGAGTTCTTGTACTCTGTAACCTTTTTCTTCTCCTCTTCTGTAACGGTACCATCCTGGAATGCGATCGTCATGTAGTCCTGGGCTTCTTTTAACAACGAAGTCATTTTAGCTATTTCAGCCCTAACTGCGTCCAGTACTTTCTGTTGGTCTTGTCTAATACCGTCCAAGTCGATTTCGATTTCGACTTTATCTATCTTAGTTTCTATTTTACCATTAATTAAAGTTATAGTAGTGGTTACGCCCTCTATTTTTTCTTCTAACTCTTTAATTATTTCGAGGTCTCCACTACCACCGCCACCTGAACCTAACTTCTTACCATCGATAAGAACACCTTCAGATGTAATGCTTAATTTATGGTCAAGAGACTTAATGTTTACGTCACCATTCTCGGTAATCTCAAACATTGCAAACTTAGCAGATTTTTCTTCAGGGTTTGTTGTATCGTGCTTTTGTACGATAGAGAATGACCCGTCAGGTTTCATCTCCTGGTATGTAATCCCTTTACCGTCTGTATGTCTGCTTCCTATACGAAGCGTACCATCAGATTTAAGGAAGAATGTAACCCTATGCTTGTCATATACCCCTTGGTGTACGAATAACACTGTAGGAGATTTAGCTGATACAGGTTCGATTAATTCCCCATTAGAATAACGTGAGCTTGGTAAATCGCTGTAGTCAAATGCCTGGTCTTGTACGTATTCGTTATCAGGGTCTGTATCCGTAATGTACATAAAGGATTTACCTGAGAAAGTTACTTCCTGGTTTCCTCGTCCGTCTATGTTTTTAAATGTCATAGATGGGTACAAAGTGAATAACTGCCATAGTTCTTGTTGGATATTTTCATCCGATTCATCGGCACCTGTCATATTCGTTCGTGTTAATAGTGACTGGTTATCTACATCTCCATAGATATTAAGGACGATTGGGTTATCATTAGCCCCTTCCAGGAATCCGATCAGAACTAATGTACCTATAGTGACCAGTGTATTCGTACCGTACACGTTCCCATCAGGTGTCTTACCACCGAATGTTACAGGTAGTCGTGCAGAGTATCTACCGTTATCATTCGGGTTTTTCATTGTAGAGTTTTTATGTACTGTTGTAATAACCTCAACCGTATTGTACCTGTAGTTAACTTTTACAACCCTAGCAAGGGAGAGCTTTACTACGTTCTCTCCCTCTTTATACATACGTTTAATTTCTGACCCTAATGCAGACTGAAACCGAATGGGTGACAGGGGTGTGTATTCATCGTTGTACATTTCGCTACCACCTTTCTAATACCATTATACCATTATGTTTCCGACACCCTCTACATAGCGTCTAACGTGTCCGTTGAATACTTTCTGCCAGTATGACGTACTTAAGTCCTCTTCGTGAATACCTGGTGTACTCTGAGAACCGATAAACTTACCATTACCTGAGTAGATTCCAACGTGCCCATCTTGCTTGTACGTGTCGAAGTAGATAATATCCCCTTCTTTAATCTGACTCATTGCTATACTCTTGTTGGAACCACGAGCACTAATTTGATGTAGTCGAGGATCGGTTTTAATTGTATCTGTGGTCATACCCGTTGCTCCACCTTTAAGCTGAACACCGTGTACGTTATAGCACCACCATACAAACGAAGAACAGTCAATTTTGATTGGAGAGTTCATGAATGGGTTACTACCTGAACGCCCTCCACCGAATACATATACCGATGGTTTACTTGTCATTTCTCGTGCAGTAGCTAGAGCCTTCATTGCAACGTTACCTCCGCTGCCGCCACCCCACATTCCTGTACCTGTTCCACCGCCTGCTCCTCCACCTGGGTTAGCATTCTTAGCACTTTCTAATAACTTCTCTAGCGAATCCTCACCTAAGTATCCGCCTTTGAACTCTTCAGATTTACCCCATAGGTTACTGAATCGTTTAGACCCTTCATTCGGTAGACCTCGTGTTACACCTAATACAGTTGTGTAACCGCCTGTGAAACTGAACTCGTGCTGAACTGACTCTAAGTAGAACTCCCATGTAGTCTCTTGTTCAAAGTCATCATATAGAAGTCGAACGCCTAAACGGTATGCAGGGTTCCCTAAGATACGAATGTCACCGCTGTAGAAGTTAGCGTTCTCACAGTACCAGTTGAATAGCTTCTGTGTATACTTACCTAGCTTCTCACTATCAACACTCTTTTCTTTAGTAGCTCCTCCGCCTGCGCCTGACCCTGCCGATGTAACAAGTTGGGCATATACTTCTCTACCGAACTTACCATCTTTTAATGAGTCTATAATTCCGTTAACCATACTAGCAGGCATAGTAGAGAATTGCCCTACGATTTGTGCGTATACTTCGTTTGTCTTACGTCTCAACATCTCAGGGTCTTGCAGGTTGTTCTTTGTGATGAAAGTCAATACTTCTTCATAACCAGGCTGCTGTGGTGCCTGTGGTGCAGTAGGCTCTTCTTTCACAGTAGGAGCAGGTTGTGTTGCAGGTGTAGGTGTTGGCATCCCGCCTGTACCATTACCCCCTGGTGTTGTCCCAGTTCCAGGTGTAGGTGCTGTTCCTGGTGTTGCAGCATTTGTTCCGCCTTGCCCAATCGTTCCGCTGTTACTTAGTAAATAACGGTTCTGTGCGTCCAGTCGTTTGTAACCATATTTCTTAATTAGTTCAGGATGGTATTTTGGGAATACCCCTAAGTCCACACTGTTGTAATCTAGTAAGTTCGGTGCCCCTACAACGAAGATTGAGAACATTTCGTTATCGTTCTTACCGAATGATTCCTGGACTACTACGTCACTTGTGAATCGGTATGTAGGAAGTGTAAACCATTTATCAGGATCAAACGGTGTAGGTCTCATTAGCGCAGCACACTTACCGTCCTTTTGAAACTCAAAGAATAGTTCATTGAATGGTTTAGCTACTACATCATCTAAGAATTGTCGTAAACTACCTTGGTAGTTAATGAATGGAGTAACGTCTGCCAGGGCTTCGTCTTCCTTCCAACTTGAGAAACTATGTACGAAATAATCTTTTAGTCCTTTACCATTAAAATCATACTGAGCGTATTTGTATACGAATCGCTCCATAAGTTCGTTACCGATACCTGCGGCAGTGTTCTGAGAAAACTTCAGACCTTTCTGTGGGTCATCGGGCAACCAACCAGTACTAGCAATAATTGTTGATACTTCTTGAATAACCCCGACATCGAAGTTGATTAGTGCTTTGGTCATCGCTTGTCCCGTTACACGATATAATAGAGACCCGTTAGCATATTCCCCTTCTTTCTTGATATCAGAAACTAGACCTACCATGATGTACGGATTATCAGGGGCACCCTTTGTAACATCAGGGAATACTCTAATACGTACCAGGTCATTAGCATTAATAATCTTATCCCACTTTTCCTTAGCGGAAATAACAAATGAGAATGCAGGGCTATCATCTGACATCGAGTTCTTTACACTAAAGGAAAGCAATGCTTCCTCGAATGACTTTTGGGATATTTGTTTTTGTGTATCGTACTTTAGTAAGTACGGTGTATTTTGTGTTATGAGTTCGATTTCGAATGTCGGATACCTTTTAACGATGGTAGTCATCTAAACATCCCCTTCAATTTAATAAAGGAAAGAAAGGGCTGTTACACCCTTTTCATTTCCTGTGAATAGAAGTTTAGGGAACTATAAATCATATCATTTATGTTCTTCCCTACATTCTTCATTTCGTTGCTGTTCTTAATCTTAGATGAAACGCTCTCATCTCCTTTAACGTTTACATTGATCGTAGAGTCTACCTTGACTGTACCTGTTCCTCCTGGTGCTCCTTTCATGATACTAGCGATGTTAGAAGCCCAGTCACCATTCGTTGCGTAACCTGCTTGGTGCATCTTGTCAAGTGTGGTGTTACCTTTTCCGTAGTACTTCTCGGAAATCCACTTCGCTCCACCCATGATACCGTTCTCAGCAGCAGAACCTCCACCATTTTTAAATTCGTAAGCGCTTGAGTAAGGACTGTTATCGAACGCTCCGATACCGAAGAAGTTACCTTTGTCCTTAGCGATTCGTGAAGTACCCCAAGCAGATTCTTCCGCAGCATGGGCAACTAGATAACGAGGATCAAGCCCGTATTGCTGTCCTGCTTTAAGGAAGGTTGCACCCATTCCTCTCATCATCGAACCTTGAGGAGCTTTAGAGTCAATCCACTTATCTAAGTCAGCAGCAGTAAGTGAGCTGTCTGTTGTTCCTAAATCACTTTGCTGTAAGTTACCAGGATTCTGCCACTTCTGCCCTTGAGCAAGAAGTTTTAAGCTTCCTCCACCTGTAACCCCCATGCTTCCGCCTGCACCTGCGCCACCTGCACCGCCCATTCCGTTGTTATTACCCATGATACCGTTTTGGGCACGAGCCTGAGCAAGTAACTGGTCTGCACGTTGGAGAACTTTTTCATACAAGCTGATATTTTCTCTTTCGAAAGCAAGGTTGTCAGTTTTCTTAAGCTCAGTACGTTGACGAGTGTTTGTGTTTTCCTTATCTACTTGTTCCTTCGTAGAGTTAATACCGTTCGCAGTCATACCATTTCCTGGTGTCATAACTTGGTCAGTTAGCCCAGGATCAAGGTTGTTAGCCATCATCCCGCCCGCTACGCCACCTGCTACCATACTAGTTGCAGTGTAACCTGCGACCGTACCAGTCGAACCATAGCCTGAACTTGGGGTTTTATTGGCTTGTTCTTTCGCTTTAGCTTCTGCCTTTTCTTTCTCTTTCTTAGCCTTGGCTTTAGCTGCTGCTTCCTCTTTTTTCTTTTTATCTTTCTCAGCGTCAGAGTCGAACCAACTACCGATTTTACTACCCCCGAAGGCACCTGCGATACCTCCGATAAGACCACCGACACCACCGATGATAGCCCCTGCTACGTTACCGATACCTGGAACAATTGTACCTGCGGCAAAACCTGCTGCGGCACCTCCTGCAAGACCTCCGAGGATACCCCCTGCAACTCCCCCAGTAGTTTCACCTTTCTTCTCCTTAGGAGCACTAGCAATTTCACTAGCACCCATTACTAGAGCTAGAGGTAGCATAGCTTTACCTGCAATCTTACCTGCGCCTTTAAGGAATCCTCCACCTCTAGAAGCTCCTGCTGCTGTCCCACCTGCTACAGTACCTCCTGCTACTGCACCTGAGGAACTACCGCCCCCGAACATTCGGCTCAAAAAGTTCTGCTTAGGAGCAGCTTGAGTGGATTGGGCACCTCGGCTCCATGTGACAGTATTACCTGAACCACCTCGGTTACCATTTCGACCTCCTCCGCCACCTCCGCCAAAGAAGGTTCCTCCACCGCTACCGCCAGTGCCGCCACCGCCACCTCGGTTTCCTCCGCCTTTACCAAACGTTCTACCTAAACCTTTACGCATTAGTGTAGATGCTCCGAAGGATAGTGCAGCACCTGCTGCGGCTACACCAAGAGCAGCGATTGCAGCGGCAGCACCGTAAACGATAGGTGGCATTCCACCAAGAGCAGCGTTAGCTTCACGAGCTACCTCACCCAGGTCATAAATACCTGCGGCTTGCTTTTGGGTTACAGAGTCACTTTGGTTGTCTGTAGCTGCGCTAGAGTCCTTATAGTTTTTCTCCTTGTCTTTAGAGATTTTTTCACCAACAGTAGAATTACCTTTCATTACCTCATCTAGAGTTTTCTGATTAAGCTCACCTTTACGGTGTAAGTCCATGATACCTTTAGCTTGTTGTGCAGAAACATCTACACCTAGAAGCTCTCTAGCCGATCTAGCGAATACTCCGTTTTCTGCGTCCGCATTCCCGTTACCATACGATTTAGCCATATTAATTAACGGGTCTAAGTTACTAACGTCAGATAAACCTTTCTCCATTTGCTCTTGTAACTGGTACATACCCTCTAGTCCCTGGTACTTTGTACCTTGACCGAATACAAGTCGAGCTTTAGGGTTGTCGAAACCTTTACGGATACCTTCGTCAAGACCTGCCATTAACTGACCGCCTTTTTCACCCGATAACGATTTGTTTCCACTTCCCGCTAAAACGGTTTGTAATGCTAACGTGTTCATAACATCCTGGTTCGAAATAGAACGGTTAGAAGACATACCTGAAAGGATTCCTTCTAATGCTTTTAACTGATCCTTTTCACGACCTTCCATACCACTACGTTTCATAGCGCCAAGGAAAGCATTTTGGAACTCTTTGGTTTGCTTACCATTCATACCTCCTGAACCATATGCAGTATTGAAGAATGACTTTGTATCCTCTACTCCAACCCCACTTGTTCGGCTGAACCAAGCTTGGTTTTGCATAGCGGTATTAAGGTCTCCCATGCCAGTGAAACCTTTTTTAGATAAGTAGCTATCCTGGAAGGCAATCATCTCTTGACCCGACATACCTAAGCGGTCAGCAAGACCTGCATTCAGCGCACCATTACGAATGTCTTCACGCCAATTACCGCCCGCTGTTCCTGTACGTTGACCGATAGAAATTTCATCGTCCCTCATACCTTTGTTTATCGAAGCCCCTTGGTGATATAGACTTCCTACAGTACCCGCTACTGCACCTGTCACAGCTAAACCGATAGCAGGAGCACGTTCGTATAACATACGTGACATCGTTCCACCAGGCTTAACAGTTACGTCCTGGACGCTTGCATTACGCTGTTCCATGTTTGCAGTTGTACGTTCAATGGCTTTATTCAGCTCCATACGAGCGTGCCATTCTTTATCCATCGCTTCGATAGTTTGCTGTAGAGCAATCTTCTTATCGATTTCACGTTGCGTAGCCTGTGGGTTTCTTTCAATATCCTTGATCTGTTTAGAGATACGAGAACGTTCCATACCCATCTCTGTTAATCGATTTAAGTTATCCGATTTCTCTTGCTTCATTTCAACGTTGACAATATGTTGGTCTTTACGGAAGTTAGAAGCCTGTTGGAACGACATGTACTTAGATGCACTTGCTCTACGTGCCAAGCTTTCTGTACGTCTGTCTAACTTATTAATTTCACGCATCTTACCTACAACATCATCGAGCTTACTTGATACACCATCAGCTTCGTTAGCCATAGACTGTACGATGTTCTTTGCCTTTTCAAAATCATCTGTAGGCAAGTTAAACACATCGTTAGAGTTGAATACATGCTTGAAGTTTTTAGAGTAGTTTTGTTGGAAGTTAGCCATTTCACGGAACGCTAATTTTGTATCGTTGTACGATGACTTCAGTTGTTGCTGCTGTTGCATTACACTCTGAACGAAGTCCTCTAAATCTTTTTGTTTTTGCTTGAGTTTGGCTTTAGTGTCTTTACCGTCATCTTCAAGACCTTTACCGATTTCAGGGAGCTTGCCTGACATACTCTGTAATTTCTCGATAGACTTAGGTAGGTCTCTATAAAGCTGCGCCAGTTCTTTCATGGAACGCATATTCTTATCCATGTCTTTCTGACTTGTAGTATAGTAGTTGTCTACCCCTTTGTTACGGAGACCTTCGATTTCGTCCATTAACTTACGAATCTTGCCTAGATTCTGAACCGCTCTACTTATCTCCGCATCGACACTAATTATGTAATCCTCTTTGTTTGCCATACTACTTCACCACCCTTTTCTTATAAGTAAAGGTAGGAGCATTTTGCACTCCTACCCCTCTACAATTCCGTATATTCATCGTCCTCGTCCTTTTGGTTAAACAGTGCAATAGACTTGTCCATTGCTTCTTTATCCAGGTTATTAACCTCATCCGTTTCTCCCGCCAGGTACGCATCATCGACAAGATGTTTACCACCCGCTCTAGCAATACGTTGTGCTTTCTCGTATGCATTTGCAAGCTGCTGATCGATGTAGTCACTAACTTCCATCTCTCTAGCTGTTTTACCTCCCGCTTCTAAGTGAGCGTTATAGTCATCCAGGCTATCGAATTTAGAAGCCAGGTTCTTAAGGTCTTCAGCTTTAGTAAGAGCTTCAACCTGTTTAGCAATCGCATCAGCATCGTGACCTTCTTTAAGAACATCCCAATCCCCATCTTCTCGGTTCCAAACTTCGTCATCAAAGGCTGAATCGTAATGTTCGGAATCGACAGCTAAACCTTTTCTTGCAAGTTCCAATATTCTGTTATCTTCCATCATAGAATATCCGATCAGGTCTATTTGGTCGTGAGATAATTTTCTAAAGCGGTCATCTGTAGGTAAAGTGTTAAATTCTTTCATGATAGCCCACAAGTTTCTCATGTAAGGACTACGTGCTAATTGCTTCAGTCCGCCTAACTGCTTTACCTTATCTTCGAAAGGTATCTAACCATTTGATGAAATCAATACCAATCTGATATACGATATCTAGGTTATATAGTTCTTCTTCTTTCTTGATGAACTCAGGTACGTCAATACCGCATAACTTCAATGTAGAAAGTGTTTGGTATACAATCAGGATATACTCACTTTGGTAAACGTTCATACCATCTAGGTACGAGGATGTACGAGCATGAATCTTCGCCAGTTGAATAGCGTTTGGAGCTTTAATTTTAATTGTGAATTTCAGATCGTAGTCAGGTAAGTCATAATCTTTTATGTATGTATCGTTTACCCCACGGATAAGACGGTCAATTACTTTTCTTTCTTCTTGCTTTTTCTCTAATTCTAGCTCTTCCTGGGACTTCTTGTTTAAGTCAGGAATCTCGTTGTTGAAATTTTCAGACATTTTGGTACCTCCTAGTTTTAGTTGTCTCTAATAATATAACAGTAACTTGTACACTAATTTAATTATAACATAGAAAAAGCTGCCACCTTGAGTGACAGCCTTGTTATTAGTTATTTGTATTGTATTGATAGTAACCGTTAGTAACTTTCTCAATTCGAGGGTCAATAGCAACTAGTCTCTTAACGATATCGTAAGGGTTAGCCCATACATAACCAGGGTTTACTTCTTCTAACTTTTTGAACATCTCTTTGATTTTCATAGGTACGCCTGCTTCTTTTAAAATCACTTTAGTATATTGAGCGACTACCGCCAAGTCTGCATATTTACCTTTACCCTTACCCTTGTCTTTAACCTTACCTTTACGTACAGGGTTTTTAATATTTCTGTTTTTGTATTCCATATCTTTAGCAAGTTCTTTTGCATGGTTATATTCGAACTTAGGCTCTTCTTCAGGTAAGCTAACAACTTGCTTATTCTCTTCGATATATTCCTCAATTGATTGGTCTTCCTTATGTTTTGGCGCTTCTATTACCGCTGCTGCAATTTCCCCAGGAGATTCAACAACTGTCGCTACATCTCTTGTAACCGACTTGAATAGTTCTTTAGCGAATTTCTTTTTCTCATCTTCAGTCATATTGTCAAAAGCATTAACAACTATGTTTTCTGTTACCTTAACTTCTTTAATAGTAGCAGGTTCTGTTTCTGACTCAGGTACAATATATTCTAGTAAAGGACGGTCAATTTCATCTAGCTCTCTTAAGCGATCAAGTAAACCTTCGTAGCTTGTCCATAAGCGGGCACGCTCACCTTCAATATAATCCATTTGCTTTCTTATTGCTTCTCTCTCTGAAAAAGTATGTGTCATTTTAAACATCTCCCTTAAATTTTTTATATGTGTTTTTTATACGTGTTATCGTATCTAAGCTTTATTATAGGACAAGGTTTTCGGAGAGTCAACAACAAATTTGTTATATTTTTATTTTTTATGCATATTATAGTTTAGAGCTCGCCCATAAACTCATTGTTGAAGTACAGCTCGTCCATGATATTAGCGACAATACCGTTGAAATAGGCAAACGTACCCTTCTTCATTTTCACACCATTTTTCAGTTTCATTACCAGTTCTTTAGCAGCTTGGATACCGATTACTGTTTCTTGTTCTTTTGTGAAGGCGTGCTTGCCCGTACCATCAGGTTTATTACACTGTCTTACTACTTTCCAAAACTCTTGTATTGTTTCTGCTTTACGATAAAAAGAACTCATGAATGAAGTGAAACGTGTTGGAACCCAATGAGCCACAAAATCGGCTGCTGTAATATTATCTTGAGATACAGGATTATCTTGGTATGTATTACGTTTGTTTATATGTTTTATATTTTGTTTTAAAGAAACTGGTTTTGTATTAACGGTCGGACACTTCTCGGTCATTTCTTGTGGTTGCTTATCGGACATGTTGTTTTCTACAGGCAAAATTAGAACAGCATTTGATGTTTGGTTCATATCAGACTTGCGTTTCATCGGAATCTGTTTAATAATGTTTAAATCCTCTAGTCTCTTTGTAAGGCGTTGTACAGTTTTATATGATACTTCCATCTTCGCTGCTAACGAATTTTTGCATAGGAAACTAACACCTACATATTTACAACTGTGGCGCTTAAGGATTTCTAATAAGTATGTTAAACGATTACGAAGATCAGCACGCTTAATAGAGGATGCAATAACATCCCTGTATTTACGCACTGTTTCATTCATGCTTTCTATATCAGAAAATGTAGCCAGGTTTTTGAACGCTTCTTCTGTTGCTACAATATCGATTCTTTGCTTTGCCATATGTACACTCCCTTATCCACAATAATAACCTTTATGTATCGTATAGTTATCCACATGTGGATAACTTTTTAAGGAGAGTATACCATAGCCTGTCTATAATTAGCTAGTATTTTTTGCAATAAAAAAAGCAGGAGTTATAAGCCCCTGCTTGTTAATTACTTATTTACCTAATACTGTAATCTTAACTTGCTTGCGTCCCCATGCGTTTGCCTGGGAATCTGTTGGTAAAAGCACGTCAATACGGTTACCTTTAATAGCTCCTCCCGTGTCTAAAGCCATTGCTTCTCCGTATCCTTCTACATATACTCTAGAACCTAACGGGATTACTCGTGGGTCTACAGCAATAACTCGTGCGTTTGGATTCTTACTTAAGTTAAATCCAGTCGCTGTTAGTACTTGTCCACCGTATGTACCACCATTCTCACTTGGATGTGGTGTGTAAGCAGTCGCTTCTACAATAAGAGTTTTACCTTGCGGCTGTGCTTGCTTAGGTGCTTGTTGAACCTGAGCTTGTTGTTTTTGTTGAACAGGCTGTGGAGCTACCTGTTTCTGAGGCGCAGCTTCTCCTCTGTCAGCTTTAAGCATGGTAAGTAATCGTACGTTTTGTTCCTCTGTTCCTACGTAATTAGACATTCCGTAAGCTTCTGACAATTGTTTACGATGACCAAAGCTGTGATCCTCTTGCTTGTGATAAAGATAGTCTACAATACTCCTGTCTGTGTCGAAACCACTTGCTGAAGCTGTGTCTTGTCCAAATAGGAAGAATCCTGTTGACAATGCACCTAATGTGATGATAGATTTAAGTTTCATGCATAACTTCCTTTCTTGTTCTATGTCTACTAATGTAACACATTAACCCCCTAAATAACCCTCTGTAACTGAACTGTAAAGAAACTGTAAACTACAATGTGCCCCTCTAAAGTAAGAAGGGCACGTTTTTTATGGCTGTAAAACTCCGTTAACGATGTTATTTACCTTAATAGCATTTGTGCTTGTGATCGTTGTTTTCTTCAAGATGTTGTTCTGTATGATGAATGATGGTGTGTTTGTTGTTAGGTCGTTAATTGCTACTTGGGAGTTGTTCGTTGCTTTGAAGTAGTTGTCCTTCATACTGATTAGTGAACCAGTGAAACTTGCTTCTACAGTAACCAGTGCTCTAGGCAAAGCATCGTTTGTTTGCTTAAATGCATTTTCCGTTAATATTACTTCGTCATTCACGCTTTGGATTGTTAGGATGTACCCACTTGTTTTTTCTACTGAACAGTCCCTCATAACAAAATTCTTTAAAGCAGATACAGTAATCATAGAGTTGTTTGCATCAGTGGAAACGAACTTACAGTTAACAAGTTCTAATGAGTTTGTTCCATCACTATGCCTGTTTACACCTAACGCTGTAGTTAAATCTGTGAAATCACAGTTCGTGTATTTACCTGCAAATAAAGCAGGAGTCTTCGTGTTTTTAAACCTACAGTTTTGGAATACCCACCCTTGCTTAAATGCTGCTGCGTTAGCTACATAAGTTAAGTAGTTCACGTCTTGCCCCTGGAACGTACAGTTTACAAATGCCTGCGGCTCCTGCTTTATGTCTAGTGTCCATTGAAGTACTGTAGATAGAGAATTCAACTTATCACTATCGTTAAAGAATGAGCAGTCGTCAACTGTTACGATATAAGGGAATGGGTTATCTGAAACGTATTTACAGTTATGGAACGTACATCCAACTATCTTAATCTGTCTAGTAGCATAAGCTGCATTAGTGATTACCTGCGCCCCATAGACGTAGTTGTTTGCAAATATAGTCTCACCTGATAACGATACCTTGTTATGTCGAATTGTGTTCCCAGTCACTACTACTTTGTCTGCTCCACCATTGACCGCTAAACTTACATACCCATTACTTACAGGTGGCATTAGTGTATTCCCATTAATGTAAATGTTCTTTCCGTTAACTACGATGATGTTGTACTTCTCGTTCTTATAGAATACGTTGTTCTCAATGTGAATCATTTGGTTCAGATCATAACCGTCTTCTATATCGATTCCTGATTGAGGGTCTGCGCCTGATATGTGATGGATTTGGTTTCCTGTGATATATATGTTCTTTCCGCCACATACTGATACACCTTGTCTGCGGTTGTGGTGTAAATTACATTTCTCAATATACACATGCTGCGGGAACGAAGGTACTCGGACGTTTATTAAACAGTTTGCTGCGGCAGGAATAGTAGACTGGTGAAGAACGACTTTAGCATATGTAGCTCCTACAGGTACTTCTACTTCGTCAAAGAATTGGACGTTTACTGTAGAAGATACGAATGTATTACTAGCATTGTAGAAAATTACATCGTAGTAGTCACATGTGATGTCTGTTCCTAGCCCACCGTAACCATTACCGTATAGTCCGAAATAACCATACTTAACGATAGCAGGTTGAGTCATATCGAACTGTAGTTTAGATCGTATCTTTGCATTGTTTGTTACTAGAGTACCGTCTGTCGTGCTTATAGCGCCTTGTTCCCATGAACTAGCTAGTGCTGTAGGGATAGGAGAAATCTGACCGAATGTGCTGTTAAGAGTCACAGAGTCTCCTGTAAAGTCACATATCTCTAAGTTATCCAGGATAATGAATCGGCAGTTATTCCCTCCGTTAGCAGGTGGAGTAAAGCTACCAATTTCGATTCCGTACCCACCTTCATGTGAACCCCCACTACTGAAGTCATGTGTAGTTCTGTCACCTTTAATAATTCCGTTAGTTACTCGTGAATAGATTTGATTGTCTTTAAAACTGATTACACTATAGCCTGTATATCCGTTTGTTTCTTTTTGTAGAGTAGAGCCATTCAAGTTGAGGATTAAAAAGTTTTGCGGTTTTAATTGACTGTCCTTATCGATTAGATATGTACCTCTTGGAAGGACTGCTTCGACATACCCGTTTTGGGCTGCCCATGCCATTGCATCGTTAAGCCCTTTTGTAGTAAGTACTGCACTAGTTCCATCGTTTTTAATTTTCCATTTCGCTAGATCAACCAGGTAGGAAGGTGAACTGCTGCTACTTCCTCCGCCTGTAGGTGGTTTAGGTACCCACTTTCCTGTAGCTGCATCGAATGTTAGTACTTCGTCATTTACAGGTAGTCTTGCGTCTACGTTCATCAAGCTACTTAGTGATAGGGTCTCAAGAGATTTAATTGTCTTATTTAAGTCAAGTTCTAGTTCACCTATCTTTACTTCAGGGTGCATGTACATATTGTCTCTAAACTTGTGTGTATAGCTCATAATAATATGCCTTCCCTTCTATTTTACGTATAAAAAAAGACCCTATAAAAGGGTCTCTTATTAGTATTACGCACTACGGACGTTAGCTGAAGTTAGGAAGTAGAAACGAGCGTTCTCACTAGTGATTTCGTTCGCTTTAACATCTTCAGAATAGCTGTCGATAGAGCATCCACGGTATGCTACGATTACTTCTTGTGTGTAGTTGTCATACAGTACAATGTCCATGATGTCCATTTGTAGTACTTCTTCCCCTAAAGCAGCGAAACCTAATGTTGCAAGGTTCTCTTTCTTCATACGGAAGCGCTCTACTGTTACAGAACCTTCATACTTCAAGTAAACGTGCTCTTGTGGCATGATAGAACCGATTTGGTATACCCCAGTAGTACCGAAACTACGTTCTGCTGAGATAGACTGAGCACGAGCGATCGGTACGTTTTTAATCATAAAGTATACTGTATTACCAGTCTGTACCGTTTGGTTAGTTACAGATGCCATGTAGTTCACTCCTGTTCATTATTAGTATTCTAGACCTTCCTTAGCTTCGATAAGCCTTTGTAGGTCAAGGGATAGCTGCTTGGCTGTTTCTAAGGTAAGACATGTCATATGCCTTTCCTCACCTTTGCCTATGTAAAAAGTAACGTTGTCTTTAATGAATCCCCCGCACATTTCAAGGGTAACTCCCTCTCCTTGCTTGGTTTCGTAAAGGATACGATACTTCAACAAAGCTTCTTTATCACGCTCTTTCATTACAGTTCCTCCTTAAAACTGGTTAGGGGGAGAACCCCCTATTACGCAGTTAATTGGTTATCAACGTAGTTGATGTAAACTGTGATTGCATCTAGACCACGAGCAGGTTGCACTGTGATGTTGATACGAGCAGTGTTACCAGTGATGATTACTTGGATGTCATCAGGGTTGTAGTCTACGATTAGTCCATCTACGTTCTTCTGTTTATCTAAGAAGGATTCAACAGCGTTCTTGATGATAGAAGCAGATGTGTTACGTAAACGAGTACCGATGAATGTTTCATCTAGCTCTGTACGTAAGTCTGTTGTTAAGAAGTCAGAAACTTCTCCAAGAGAGATACGGTTTTGTACAGGCTCAGTAGTTGTGTTGTAAGTAGTTGGGTCACTTACTACACGGAAGTAAGATTTAGCACGAGTACGGTTGAACTCAGCCATTACTACTCCGACTGCATCTAACTGGTCTAACTGGTCGCCTGTGAACTTAAGGTCTAGAGATTCGATGTTTAGCTTTTTGTAAGTAGTTGGTTCCCCGATTGCCACACCACTAGCGATACCTGCTACTAAAGCAGCACCCATGTATGCAGGGAAGTTAAGTACTCGTCCATCAGACATTCTGCGTGTACCTGAGTTACCGAATAAGCTAATACGAGCGTTACGTAGACCTGCTTGACGTGCTTTAAGCTTGTCAAATGTCTCTTTAAGCCCTCCACCAACGAAACCTCTTAGTTGGTTACCTGCTCCTGACTCGTCACGTAAGAATTGAGAAAGCTCTCCGTGGATTGCTTCTTTATCTGTTAGAGGTAGGATGTAGTAAGCTCCTAAGTCAGCGATAGACTCAAACAATGGTGCCCAAGATTCAGCAGGTACTTTTGTTTCTCCACCCGCTAAGTTTGTAACAGGGATTGAAGCAGGGATCGCTGTTTTTGGATCGAAAGTAAGAGTTACGTATGGATCAGTCTCAGTTTGGTTAACTAAGTCTGCACCGATAGCAGTAATCATTTTAGCTGTTGCTTTAACGTCTGTTTCAACTAGTGCATCTAAGAACTGAGTCTCTACGTTTTTGTTACCACCTAGAGTGTTCATTGTCACTGTGAAATCAGGTAAGTTGCTGATATCGTTAATTAACACGTTAAGGCTTTGGTATACACCAGTTCCTAATGTGTAAGAACGAACTACAGTAGCTGTAGCTTTATCTACCCCTGCTTTAAGAGTTAACTTATTAGCAAGTTTAGTTGTGCTGTCAACCTCTACCATTACCCCACCGTAAGCAGAAGCTCCTTTATACTGGATAGAGAAAATGTTACCGATGTTGTCATACACTTGCTCGTAACGTTCTTTTGTGTAGTACACTGTGAAACGTTTAGAGCTTGTTAGTGCATTGTCGCTTAAAGCGTATTGGATTTCGTTTGCATCTGCACCGTAAAGCTTAGATGTAACTGTTAGTCCTCCGCTTGTTTTTGTACCTTGTTTTGCATCGTCTGCACGAATAGCGAAGATTTTACCTGCTCCACGAGTATCAGGAGATGGATTCCAAGCCATTTCGATAGCGTCTAGTAATTCTCCACCACGGAAGAACTCTCTCGCTTGTGCGAAGTTTGTTAACTCTACTGGTGTCTTTGGTTTTCCGCCTGTAGCAGAACCGATAATTACAAGAGGTTTTTCACTTCTTGAGTTAGCAGAACCCAAAGCACTAGAGTTAAGGTAAATCTCAGTGTGAGGACGTTTTCTGTCGTGTCCATAAGATGTCATAGCGTTTGTCTTCCTTTCTATTTAGCTGTTATTTTAAATCTAAATATTGTTTAAGCTCATTGAGGAATACTTGCTCGTCCGTTTGATAATGACGACCTCTCATACGGGCTTTAAACCCTGCTGCTTGCATATTGCTCATATCGAACATTTGTCTTGCAGTTTGTAAGAAAGTGTCAATATGTACATACGGTTTAACTTCAACCTCTTTGGCTTTTTTCACTTGTTTATTGTCAGAAGATTCAGTCTTTTCAACCGATACTTCTTCCAGGTTTTTGTCTTCCTTAGCCATTGTCGTTCTCCTCCTTCAATTTCGCTTCCACGATAAACTTGTGTATGTCATTTAGTAGAGGAGCATCCAGGTTATAAGAAGTTTTATACTCTACAATTGTCTCTCTACCATATAAGATTTCAGGTACAGTACCATCTGCCGATCTACCTGTTTCGATTGGCTCTATCTGACCGAACTGTAGCCTTTGCAGTAACATGTTTGTATGCTCTTCGACATTGGCTCTCATCAGAATCAGGATGGACTTTACAATCAAGTCCAGGCATCGAACAGTATCCATATTGGTAGATACAACAAGTACGGAATAATGTTCCGTGGCTGTGAAACCTTGTTTTAGTCCTACTTCGTTCTCTCTGTACTCAACATAAGTTACTGCGAACTCATCAGTTAAAGCAGCTAGTGTATGGTCATAAGAAAAGTAGATTCTATTGCCCTCGACTCTTTTGTTGTCGCTTGCAGAGAAAGTAATTCCGTCTACCAAGATTAGCTCACCTATAGGCTTAGATACTTCGAAGTACAACTTATCCTTTTCAGGAGTAGATTGAATTGCAGCGTATTCTGTTAATACTCCGCCTTCTTTGTAGTCGTAAGTCCCTTCGGTATTCCCAATACTTGTGTCAGATTCTGTCCCTTCACGTAAGCCGATGTAGATAGCTCCTTGCTGCGTTTGCTTATCCTGGGGCAGTGTATACACAATCGGAATCTCTCTTCCGTTCTCCCCCGCATACGCTCTCATGAAGTTCCTAGCGATAGTAGGGTTGATATCTTTTAAGATTTCCTCTATAATATAACGGTTTGTCAGGATAATTTGTAATTTTTCTTCTATTTCGTTATGCAAATATGAGTCAATACTTGGTATCACCTTGCGCCCTCCTCCCTATAGACCATTTTTCATCTTCCATTTCATAAGCCTGTTAACATTGGCAACGAATGTTTTTGATGTATCATCCTTGTTTACCTTACCACGGTTGATAATCCAACTACTCTGTGGGGACTTATCCGATACCGTTCTGAATGCTACATAGTCGTGTCGGTTATTACCCGAACGCATCTTTGTAATATTCTTAGACTTCGGTTCGTAGTTCAACATAGAAGCATCGGATTCTCTTCTACGATCATATAGGTAATCTGATATAACCGTCTGTCTTTCACTTGGAGCAATATCGATAGCACGAAGTTGTTCGTACATACGTCTTGACATATTTCTAGCTTTACGTTTGATTGGAACCGATAGGTACCATCCACCATCTTTAGATTTCTTACGTTTACTACTGTGTGCGAAGAATGGCTTTAAATCGATAACCTCTAGCTTATCTAAACGTTCCTGAGTTAGTTTTAAATACTTAGGCATCCGAGTTGCAGATACATCTTTTGGCTGTTGTTTAATTACAGCCTTCATACCTGCATCTAACGTTTCCTGTACCAGGGCGTTCCCTACGTTCTTCATTGCTGATTTCGTAGCCTGGTCATTCTTTAGGAATCGGGGTCTTCTAGCATTTCTAGACATTAATCTTTCTTCCTAAAGAATCCGTTTAGACCGTCATAGTTCGGTTTACGTTTAGAATCAATCTCTTGACTAACCTCAGTGTTGTCTACGCCTAGATCAAAAGCTTCTTTATCAATAAAGATGTCTTCACGTTTTAATAATAGTTTCTGTGGGAACTTTACACGTTTACCTTGTTGGTCTCTACCATAGCGGTGTTCCTTTAATAAATCGGCTACCAGGTAACGTAAAGTGGTTTGTATGTTAAGAGAAATATTTTTTCCAAGTAAGTGTGCAGCAGGGAAAAATAGATTGTGGTCGAGGTCTACTGTGAAGTCTGTTCCCTCTATTAGTTCCCCTGTCATGCTAGTAGCGAAGTCGATTTTCTTTACATCGTACGTCATGTAGAATCCGTTCTTGATCCTACGCTCTGTTGCATCTAGAATGAAAGATTGTGGAACCGTAGCTTCTTTTACAGTTAATCGGTCACGGAAAGCGATTTGTGTATCACGCTCGGGTGTACCGATAGCTGTACCTGCGTCCATTAAACCGATGTCAATGTTGCTAGAACCCTTCTCCTGAGATTGGATGATGATTTTTAATGGCTCAGGTGGAAGGTAAGCGATACCTCTTCCGTGGCACACTTTACATGTTTGGTTTGGTTGTCGTGTTGCTTTATCCCTACATGGGCATAAGTAAGACTTCTCCCATAGGGCATCTAGGGAGAAATCATCTACGTGCTTATCCAATTCGGGTGTTCGGAATGTAGCAGTAGAAATCTGCTGCAACATAGATGGTTTCTGTGCCATTGTTTACCCTCCCTAGATTAGTCCTAAGTTCATTCCGTAATAAGATTTTAATGCAGGAACTAAATCTGCAATGTCTCGGTCAATCTGCATGATATCGGCAGAAGCCCCACCATACATAGCAGACTGAGTTGTATCAATCGATTGAGATACACCGTCAATAGATACAGACATGTTCGCAATACCCGCTCCGATGATTAGACGACCCCATTGCTGTAGTACTTCTTTTAAAGCTACTTTGATGATGAGTGTCCATAAGTCTGCGTGCATTTCATGTTGTTCTGTTACCCCGCTACGAGAAGGAGGAAGCATACCTGCGATATATTCTACGTGGAATAACTGTGGTGCGTAGTTGTTATTTCCAACTAGACTAGGAATACCTGAAATCATTGGGTACCCTGAGTATATCTGAGAAACGTTCATAGTTGTTCCTTCACCTGCAAGCATTAGTGTAGGTAACATCTCAATGTGCCCAGGTAGTTTGTTAACTCTCCACCACTTCGTAGGATATTCGAAAACAGAGCTACCACCATACTCCATGCGGATACGTTCCATCTGTACGATCGGTCTACGGTGTACATGGATAAACATGAAACTATCGAAGTCGTTACGATGGAAGTCATGATGCTCTCTCACATAACGAGGTAGAATAACGATGTCTAGCATCTTCTCTACTTGTGCCACTGCTTGCTCAATCTTAGCTTTATAGAACGCATCAGGCAATTCTTCTCCTGTTCGAGGATCAGTAACTGCGATACCGAAGTGATTAATCTTTACTGCATCTACAGTCAAACCATAATCTTCTAGAGTGTATGAGTTAACCTTATCTCTATCGATTAGCTGTTCGTTATTGTGATCGTAAGGATTTCCGCCATTTGGGTTATTAAAAATCATTAGTAACCACCCTCAGCTTTCTGTTATTCTTTGTCTTCTGTTTTAGTTTTGCTTGCAGGTTTCTTAGGTGCTGCTTTCTTTGGTGCGTTATCTACGAACGTGTAACCGTCAATCTTAGCTAATTCCTTTTGGTCTTCGATTGGTAAGTCGTCATTCTCACCTTTCTCATTGAAAACAACTTGTCCGTAATATGTAGCTACTGTTTTATTTGCAAAATATTCATGAATTAACATAGTATCGCTCCTTTATTTAAATAAAAAGGAGCAGAATATTTCATCTGCTCCCTATTTAGTTTAGCTATTCAGTTTTACTTAAGCTCTGTATTCCTTATTTAACAGGAATTGTAACATCTGCTGCTAATGCAGGGATGTATTTAACGTTCTTAATACGTACCCATTTCTTCGGTGCGTATAGAGCTAGAGCCCCGTACCAAAGGACTGTGAACGTGTAAGTAGCGTTCATTTGAGCAAGTGGTAAACGCATCATTGGTAGTAACTCAAGTAAGCTAACTACTTGTGGGTTCATTTCTCCAAGGAATACGTCTGTAGTTTCAGGAATAACTTCGTTTGTATCAACGAAAGTGATTACGTTTCCTGCTGCTTTAGACATTGCTACACGAGCGATTTGGAAGTAATGACCAGTTTCTTTACCTTGACGGTAGATAACTACGAATTGTGGTTGCGCTTGGTATAAAGTTTGTAGAGTGATTGCTAATGATACAGAGTCAGTTGCACCTGTAAGAGTAGCTACTACTTCTTGAGAAGCGATAGACTCAGCTTCGTCAGAGAATACTACAACTTTGTAAGAAACGTTAGGAACGTCACTTGCAGCGAATTTACCTTTACCATCTTTAACGATTGTTGCTACAACCGATTGTGGTGGCATTGGAGCGTTTGCTTGTGGTAAACGATCTTCAACTAATACGTTGTCGTTCTCCATGATTGTAGAACCGTGTAACTTGATTGCTCCACGTACTGAGTTGAATTGAGTTACAGTGTAACCTGTAGCCATTCCGCCCTCAGCAGCAGGTTGGATAACACGTTGACGGTCTAGTAAGTTGTTCATGAACTCAGCTTGTACACCAATTGGCATAAATGCGTCTGTAGCACGACCGTAACCTTTACCTACTACAACAGCAGCTTTGTTTAAGATTTGCTCTGTTAAGTCTGCACCACGTACATCTAATACGTTTGTTTTTTCATCGATAAGTTTGTGTAAACCATCGAACTCGATACCTGCTTGAGGATCGATGTCGTTAGATAAAGCAGCGTCTCCGTAAAAAATCGCCCACTCGATAGACTTAGCAATAACCGAAATCGCATCGTCAGTTAACACTGTCATTGGGTCAGCAATGTTGTTAACTAAGCCTGCTGCGATCGATTGTTGTTTAGTGTCAGATAAGAATTTCATCTGAACTGTCTTTTGACGAATGTTAGGGTCGTTGATAGATGCTACCCCAACCTCACGAACGAAGCGGCTGTGCCCTGTACGTCCATGTTGATAGAATACAGCGTATTTAGCTACTGTGTTGTTGATTTGTTGCTTGCTAATCATTGGGTAGATTGTGAAGTCATTGCTAGTGAAAGCTAACATTTTAACTTCTTCGTCAAGGAACTCACGTCTTAAAGCTGCTGCGTTTTGTTGCGTATCAGGCGTAATTCCTACCCCAGTTGTAAACGACTTCGAAAGAACTTCGTTAATTTTCTTCTCAGCTTCTTCAGGTAATTTACGAACCTCAGGCTGTGTTTGGTCTTTGTTTAACTCGTTACCCATGTATGTATCTTCCCTTCTAGTTGAAATCTATTTTGATTTAATAGTTACCGTATGTTTGTCCATCCTATAGTCAAAAGCAAAGGTGGGCTAGGAGGAGGAACCCACCGTTTGCAAAGCTCTCTCAAGCTTTCATGTTCCTAATATAACACTTTGTACTGAATTTTTTGAATTTTTAAATATTTTTTAAAACTTCTTTGAAAACTTCAACATCTTGTGCTGTACCATCGCCACGTTTTACTCGGCTAACCGCATTACGGATACCTTGAATCGTAGCAGGGTGCATTTTGTGATGGTTAGCAACTACGTAGTCAGAAATCTGTGTTACGTGTTGTTTAGCATCGAATACTTCCTCTTGTGGCTCTTCAGCAGCAGGAGCTTCCTCTTGTGGCTCAACCTCAGGAATACCATTAGACTTAGAAATAAACTCTACAGCTTTTCCTTCGACTACTTCCTCTTCTTCAGGCTGCTCTACAGATTTTGCTACTTCTTCCTCAACCTCTGTAACTTCTTCTTCAGTTTCAGATTCAGTAACAGGCTCTTCCGCAGGCTTCTCTGCTGATTTTTCTAACTTCTCAGTTAGATCAGTGATAGATTTCATCACAGATTCTAATGTAGATTTAATACCGTCTACATCACCTTGTAACGAACCGTGTGACTTAACAATAGCTTCGAACGCACGAAGGAACTCTGCGCCTGTAGGAGCTGTAGCTTCTTCAGACTTCTTAACTTCTTCGTCTTTGTCCTTATCTTTGTCTTTGTCCTTGTCACCTTTTTTGTCCTTGTCTTTGCCTTTGTCTTCCTTGTCCTTATCCTTGTCGTCACCGTCTTCGTCTTTTTTAGACTTTTCTACTGGTTCTTCAGCAGCTTCGGGTTCAGCAACAGGTTCTGCTTCAGGCTCAACAGCAACTGGTTCTTCAGTTACAGGCTCCTCTTCTTTGCCTTCTTCCTCTTTAACAGGTTCAATAACCACTGGTTCTTCAACAGGTGTTACTACTTCAGGCTCCTGAACTGGTGCAACAGGTTCTGCTCCTGGGACTTTAATTTCCTCAGGTTTTTCTGCCGACTTTTCTAAATGTTCTGATAATTGAGCAAATGATTTATCTTTAGCCATTTATGAAACTCCCTTCTATTGTTCGGACATTCTTTCCATCTGAGCTAGAATTTCTTTAGCTTCGTTTCTAGAATATCCCTTCGAAATTTGTAAGAATAATACAGCGCTATCGTCAGTGTATCTTCCCATAGCATCTAAATATCCGCCTACTTCTTCCCAAACGTTCTTGAACTGCTCCTCATCTGTTTCCTTCAGTGCCCAAGATAAGTTATATAAACTTCTTGCCAGGCTGTCAGGATTCATTGCAGCAATGCCTGTACTGTCTTCAGGTGTCATTGCATACCCAACTTGGAAACTCTTCATGAAAGCGTCCCAAACAGCGTTAGGATTAGCAGGGTTAGTTGTAACTGCTACGTTCGTAACATATGTACTCTTGATAATACGAGGATCGCTTTTATCACGAGCTCTAGCAAAACCTTCGATAGAGAATCCTATCTTACGGTCGATACCTGACTTTTGGATATTCGTTGCCAGGTTCCAAATGCTTTTCGCATAAGGATTGTTTTTATATAGCTTACCTTCTACAAACAAGCCAACGTCATCTACGTGAGTACCTTCAGTAGGAACGCCAATCTTATACTCTTCACCTTGATAGTGCTCATAGTTTAAGTAACCGTGAGTGATTAGGTGGCTAATGTCGATACCTTTAGGATCAACAATGTCATCTTGTAAATCAAGGTCAGGAGTTGTAGCGTACCCTTTCAGGCACCAGGATTTACCGCTAGGGTCTTCATTACTTTTGCTGATAGACTCTTCAATATCAATTGGTACGAAGAGGTTAACCTTGTTTGTCAAGGGGTTAATAGTGTTCATAGGGTGCCCTCCCCTCTAAGTGGTGTGTGCTATACAAGCACGTTTTGATGCTACTAATATAACAGAAGCACCACTTAGTTGAGGATTTTTTAGGACAATGTTTCTTTTCGCTTATCAATCATGTATAAACGTTTACCATCGATTATCCCTTGCAGGTACTCTTTGGTATCGTCACCTTCACAACCGAACTTAGGAAGCTTCTTGTACTTAGCGATTCTGTAACCATCATTCAAACCTTTTTTATAGTTAGTGAGAGCCATTAGTCACCTTTCCCTCCTTGCTTCATAGAGTTCGTGTTCTTAGCGCCCTTTAATTGACCGTCCTTGCCTACGTCTTTGTTAAAGGAACCTTTACCGTTAACATTGCTAGAGTCACCATTCATCCCTTTTTGTTCTGCCTGGGACTTTTCCTCTTTCGCTGTTTGGGCAGGTTTGCTTCCTGGAACTTGTCCATTAGGAGTCATAGCCATTTGCTTTTCCATCATCTCTTTTTGTAATAACTGACCTAGACGTTGTACGTGAACACCTGCAAGTGTTACGTCTCCACCTTCGATAGGAGGATAGCCTAACTCATTACGGATATCATTGATTGTAAGACCAATCATCGCTTTTGCTTCCAGGATTTCTATGATCTCACGCTCAGTTTGTACGTCTCCACCTACGAAGCTGAAAATGTACTTGTCTCCGAATTGAGAAACGATGTACTTGTTAATAGCATCCTCGATGAATTTTAGTAAAGGCTCTAACCCTTTATCCTTCGAGCTACGATGCTTCTCTTTTGTGCTACCTTCGTTTAGAGAGTTACCGCTACTACCTGTAGCTCCACCACGGTTCGGGAAGTTAATCTCCGATGGGTCAATAGCATAAATAGAGCAACATACGTTGATTAGGTAGTTCAACCATTTTTCGAACTCCATATCACGAGACGATTGTGTCATATTTACGAACTTAACATCTTCCGCAGATACTACAGGAATCTTCCAGGCACCGTTGATACCGCTAAACATAGCAGTCCATTCTCTTCTGAATGATTGTAGCGCTTGCGTAGATTGCTCTTGCCCTGTTTTAATATGTAATAGCCCTCGTGTCGTACCACCTTGAGCAAAATAACGAGCGTTAAATAGCTCTGTATTTTCATGGTACTGTAAATGGTTCATAGCGATTTCTAGCTCAGAGTAACCATAACGACCTACAGTAATATCTGTTCTAGGGTTATGTACTTCCCATGCCATTTCTTTAGCCTTGAACTCTGCTACCTTTCGCTTGTCCAGGATTTGAACAAATTTAGTAACGTCCTTACCTTTTGGCTCATGACCGTTCTCATCTACTGCCACATAAATTGTAGCTGCGTCAACCGCTGTAAATCGGTTCAATTCGCCTTTGTTATTATAGATCAGCTCGAAGTTAATCTTGTCATATACCAATCGGTCACGAACAAGCTTCTTAACGAATGTACGTAAGTTATCTTTTGTAAAGTCTTTTTCATCTTTACCTGTGTGCTGCAAGAAACTCTCTATTCGTTCTATCTTTGCTAGATCATGTGAAGAAGGTTTTTCTTGGGGATTCTTTAAACGAACCTCATACCCAATCCCTCTATCACTTTGTCGAGCAGGTGTACAGAATAGAGACACCTGGTTTACACGAGTATTAATAATTGCATTAAGGATAATATTCTTTCTCGACCATAGCTTCAGTGTCTCAAGTAAGTTGTAATTACCTCTTGCTGAAGGAGCTTCTTTATAATCAGGGTTCATTGACATACTACCTAACAACGGTTCTTCGTACGCCTTTGCTTTTCCCTGGTTAACATTGTTACTCTTCATTAGCACTGCTGCTTGCTCAATTTCTTGAATCCTAGTAGATATCGTGTCATGTTCTTGAATCGTACCTACTGGGTCTGCGTTCATCTTTCGATTGAACCAGTCAAATGCTCCCATCCAATGTCACCTCTGTTTATTAGCACTCTACGTTTTGCATTCAATGGAGTCCCGATCAGCATACTCGAATACCTTCCGACTGTTCAGCACGTTCTCATAAGTATCTGTCACCGATTCTCCATGTCTATTAACTAATAACACTTGGTTATCTTCGGTGAGGTCTACAATAAGCCGCTTCTCCCCATCAATAACAGAGTAAACTAGCACATTCTGACCACCGATAGCCTTGTAATAGCTAATGACTTCGAGCCACGTATAGTTCTGATTTAGTAATTTCTTTGCTGTTTGCCATTTAGAATCTTCTCTGAATGAACTCAAAATAGGTCACGCCCTTAGATATAATATAAGACTACATAGTCTAAACTTTAGAATGTGTACTTTAATTATATCATAGACAGCGTATAAGGGGTCTGTTAGAGGACATAACGAAAAAAGAGTCCTCTAGGGACTCTTACATTACTTTATTCGTTGCATTGGCATTTGACACTTTACCGCTTGGGATTGTTCCGTTGAAGTCTACTTTGTTGTACGAACTTGTAGTTGTAAGCTTGACGATCGCACCAGGGTTTGTGATTAAGTGCGTATCCCACAGCATACCTTCGAATCGGTTTTGTTGCCCATTAACTTGTAGGACTAATTGTGTCATAGCCGATGGTTGAAGTTGTAAGCCAGTGAACATGTTACCGCTGCATTCGTTCGGAACTGTCTCGGCTGAGTCAATAACAATCATTTCAACGCAGTCATCGATAGAAATGTCATTGAAGCGGTTAGCATTTACCCAAGCCATGCCTGTAGCAGGTTTAGATGCTTTTAGTTCTATTCCTCTTCGTAGTCCGCTTATTTTAACATCAAAGAAGTTTACGAATGAAATCTCGTGACCTGCTCCGCCTGCGAAACACGAGATACCTACGCCTTTGTATGAACCTGCCCAGTTAACAATGGCACCGTTCTTAATAGCTGATCTATTCCACGTATTATAATACTTATACTTACCATCCAGGTAAAAGACAGCAGAATCGAATGTCGGGTCTTGTATTGCAACATAGGGGTTTGTAATCGATGCATTCAATTCTAACTCTAAAACACGAACGTTAGCATCTATAACAAATTTGGTTCCATAACCGAATAATAATTCTACATCTTTTTTAACAACAATTGGTGCGGTGATTGAATAGTCTTTGAACTCTTCTAGCTGTACAGTCTTATCCGTTTTACTAACACTTGCTGCATTGATTGCATTTTGAATCTGTTCTGCATGTGTTGCTCCACTAAACGATTTAACTTGTAACATACAACTCCACCTTTCAGATGTAAAAAAGCCCTTCGGCACAAAGGACTTTTAGTGTATACTATGAAATTCTTAGATGTGAAACAATAGGAACAGAAGGATTCGAACCTTCGACCTGGTGCGTATGAGACACCCGCTACTACCACTGAGCTATGCTCCTGTATTGGCAGGGGAGGAGGGAATCGAACCCCTTAGCGGTGGTTTTGGAGACCACTGACTTACCTCTCGCCTTTAAGCTTCTCTCCCCCATATGGAGCAGGCAGTGGGGAACGACCCCAATAGACGATCGTGAATCGCTGCCTACATTATGATACCGAAGGTGGGATTCGAACCCACGCTGTACGGTTTCTAAAACCGCTATCTCTGCCACTGGATTACTTCGGCATATTATGGTAGCGGAGGGGGGACTCGAACCCACCACGCTCTAACGAGCAACGGATTTTAAGTCCGTTATGTCTACCAATTCCAACACTCCGCCATAATTTAATTGGTACTAGGGGTAGGATTCGAACCTACGACCAAAGCCTTATCAAGACTCTGCTCTACCTGACTGAGCTACCCTAGCATGGTGGGAAAGGAGGGATTCGAACCCCCAACGTCTCTTACGTCACAGATTTACAGTCTGCTTGCTTCACCAATTTGCATACTCGCCCAAAAAATCCCCTCCCTTTTTCCGTGAGGAAGGGGCAAAAAATCTTAAAAGGAGAAAGAAATATGAAATCAAAAAGTTTAGAAGGTTGACCCTAAGATTCGCACCTTCAGATCAACCAGGATATAAAGTGGACAGAGTAGGAATCGAACCTACGACACGAGGATTTTCAGCCCTCTGCTCTACCAACTGAGCTATCCGTCCAGGAGCGGACTCATATGAAGAGTCCAAATGAGATATGTGAAAAACCTAAACTTAAACAAAAGTTGATACTCCCACTCCGATAGAAGTATCCTCCGTCCCTAAACGGAGTAAATGCGGGTGACAGGGCTTGAACCTACGACCTCTGCGTCCCAAACGCAGCGCTCTACCAACTGAGCTACACCCACATGATGGGGATATCTTGAACCCGTATACTTAGATATCCAAAGTTTTAACCTACCCAGGACGCATCCTTGTAGGAGGAACGTATTAATTTATCAGGATGAAGGGAATCGAACCCTCATTCGGTGATCCACAGTCACCTGCGTTAACCGTTACGCCACACCCCGTAAACTAAGCCCAATACATCTGATTGTCTGACTGGTAGGCTATTGGACTTAGTTTACGAAGTACGGAACTTCGTATTTACTTCGGAGGAAGGGGTCGAACCTCCACACTTCAGGGTCAAAGCCTGACGACTTTACCAGTTTGTCCACTCCGAAAAATTGTTTGTATAGAGATTGTATCACAGTCTGTAACTTTGTACAACCCTATTTTTAAAATATTTTGAATTTATTTTTAACTTAGCCGACAACGGGATTTGAACCCTACCTACAACACCTACGGTGAAGTGTGCTAACCTGACACTCTTCCCGACTAAGTTTACATCCCCTGTAGGACTCGAACCCACGATAAACGGGATAGAAGCCCGTTGCCTTGATCCAACTTGGCTAAGGGGATAAAAAGGGACAGGTTTTTATGTTGCCTGTCACAACAATCTAAAATTTATATACCGTCATAGATGGGTAACGGATTTATACCCCGTACAGGATTCGAACCTGCGAATGCTCGGTAGAAAGCCGAGTGTGTTAGCCAATTTCACCAACGGGACACGATAAGGAGGGTTCGTTTTTTTGGGCAGACACCCTACAACAAAACTTCTCACAAGCATTGACTACACAAGGCATTACCCTTGGAGTTTACTTACAAGGAAGAAACGTTTTACATCTGTACGAGGTATAGGGGAGTCGAACCCCTGACTCTGCATAGACAGTGCAGTATTTTACCACTAAACTAATACCCCATGATATGGTGCCGACTGTAGGATTCGAACCCACGACCTATTGATTACAAGTCAATCGCTCTACCAACTGAGCTAAGAAGGCAATTTGGAGGGACATGTCGGAATCGAACCGACCTCGCTTGGTTGGAAGCCAAGAATAATACCGATATACCAATGCCCCATTTGGCGCACACGGACTGGAATCGAACCGTCCTTCTGTGTAATGAGTCTATCCTATTCTGCTGTAGGGGCTCTCACCACGATCTCCTCACCAGTATACCCTACACACCGTCTTCTCAGCGGACACAGATTACCTCTGACTGTACGATTAGCAGGCATAAACCAGTTTCTTCCTGAGCTGCACATATAATTTGGCGGAGAGTACAGGATTTGAACCTGTGGTACGTTAAGGACGTACACCTGTTTAGCAAACAGGAACGATAAACCACTCTGACAACTCTCCATATTTGGCGTGCCTGGTAGGACTCGAACCTACGACCTATAGATTAACAATCTAGAGCTCTACCGACTGAGCTACAGGCACATAATAGTTGATATAAGAAGATGACAGGATTCGAACCTGCGAATACTAGGGTTGCAACCTAGCCCGTTGAGCCACTTCGGTACACCTTCATGTTAGTTCCCCTGAGATAATTAAGAACGCAACCTGCAAGGTTTTCACGGGAGGGGAGCCACAGCTTGCAGATTGCGTATTAAGTTTATAGAAGGAAGTGTATAGGATCACCGTTTCCATAGGGTCGCTATCCTTTTTCTCCTAATATTGATACTGGTGTGTGCTTACTGTTGTATCAAAGCCTAGTTATAGTATATCACACTCTGTACGATTCTAAACATGTATACACAAATTATTTTAACTTTTTTCTTACTGGTAATTCATTTCCATTTTCGGACATCTAACTATTATATATTCTTTATAAGTATTTATAATAAGTTATATAAGTATTTAATAATTATATACAGAACAGTTATAAACATAATGGTACATAAATTCCCCTTTTTTGTCCTATTTAAATTTAAACAAATAACAAACCTTGCAGGATGTCAGGATAGAACTATATTCTCTTCAAGTACTGATATAACAGGGTTTACGGGAACAGTCAGGATGGATAACTTGAGTAGTTTAAGGGATCAGAATAAACTTTAATGGTACATGTTTCACTTATTTTTGACCTATTTAAATTATATCTGTTACCTATTTTATTTGTAATCATTAATAATAAGTTATATAAGTAATTAATATATAAATACAGAAGCAATAAAAACTAAATATGTCAGGATATAAAGTAATAAGGATTGTAAACCTACGTGTATCAAGGGTTTTAAATAGGTCAAAAAGTTTGTATGCTTAGGGATAATAGGTCAGGATTAGGGGACTGTATAAAATAGGACAAAAAAAGTTAAAGTTGTTGTTGACAATTAAACAACAAACTGATAAGATGAGGTCAAGATAAACAAACGACAACTAATCGTTCAGATTGAATATAAAAGTAAGTTGTGAAAATGTGACAAAACAAAACTAAGGGAGATGTTTACAATGACAAATAAGAAAGCAGCTAAAAGCACAGCAACACCGAAACGAATGAAGAAGTACCGTATGGATAAAGGATTTACGATTTACACATTAGCAGAACGATTAGGCGTAGACGAGTCATCAGTATGTAACTGGGAGAATGGTCAGAAGTACCCGAGACGTGGTAACTTAACAGCGCTAGAGGATATCCTGGGCGTAGGTTACAGAGAGTTATTCGAAGACTTAACACCTGAGGAAATGAGAGATATTAACGATCGCAGATACAAAAGAGAAGATGCATAAAAAAGAGACCAAGGCAAAGCGCCCTGGTCTTTTAATATGTTGGTACCATTTTCACGATCATTTGCGGGTTGATAAAATACCATACCCCTGAGAAGTCCGCTGCTGCATTTACTTTCATCATTGGTGCTCCGCTACCCTTAATGTAGTTCCCTACAATTGAGTCAGGAGCATCAGGTACACCGAACGTATTAAAGATTTCCAATGGTACATATGCTTTTTCATTTAAAATTGTTGTGACCTCTACTGACTTCAACTTTCTAGCCATTTAAATCATCCTCTCTTAGTGCTTGCTTGCCAGGCTAAAGATATAACTGATAAGTCCTCCAAGAACAACCATTAATGCGTTTTCAACAAGCTTGCGTTGTCTGTCATCCCCTTTTTCATCCTTCGCTTCTAGGTCTTCTAGTTCCTGCTCTAGATGCTCGATTCTGTAAAAGAGGTGGGACTGTTTCTCTTCACTGATTGCCATTTTCTTATCGATATCTTGTACGATACCTTTAAGCTCATCGACAACCTTCTTCAGTTCAGCAGCGCTGTTTTCACGCTCTTGGAGTGTGGACTCAATTTCTTGTAACTTCAATAGTGCTTGTTGGTTTTGGTTGCTATTCACTGAAACCCCACCTTTCTGCTATTTACCATATAAAACCTTTCCGTTTTTGTACCTTTTCATAACCCACATCGAAATGATTCAAAAATTGTAACAGTACTGCTCTGCTCTCCTCGTCTTCTATCTGCCCGTACTGCGATTCGGTATTTACGGTAAACCGCACCTTTCCGTCTTGTTTTAAGTCTAATTCGATTCGAACCCAATCTTTCTGATCTGATTCGAGGTACTGAAATGCAAAGTCGATCAGAAGACCTAATGACAATAATCTATGTATCGTATACGTGTGGTGGCTTGTCCTATTGCTGCTAATCATATTGCTCACTAGGTCACGAAATTCTGCCTTTAAATTATGTTGCTGCTTACTCCCTACTCCGTTCATCGCCAATCTCCTTTCGTTCTCTATTACTCGTTAGGGCAGTCGTAACTAGCACAAGTAGTAAACCGTTCTTGATCGTGATGGTTTGGTACATCCCACTTCGGAAGAGGATGATATCTGATATAATAGAGATATACACTAGTATGATGAATGAGAGAGCTTTAAGTGTTGGGAACACTAGCCTGAATAACAATCCCTGGTGTAGGATAGACGCTGTTATATACGACATATAAGTAACAATGGCATAGAAGACAAGGGTTAAAATGATGGACGCAATCAGATAAATCATTGTTTTCTACCCTCTTTGTCTTATTTATCCCTACTAATATAGAACTTTATAGAGTGTTTTTTGCAATATCTTCTATATTAGAGGTATAAAAATTTTTCTCAAGTGGAGGTTATGTCAATGTTGAAGTATAACAAGCAGATGCACATGAAGGTTATTCTCATTCTCCTAGCAGAAGCGTTAGCCATCTTGATTACAGACTTTGTATCAGCGAACATCGTTCCGATTGAACACACAACTATATCTTATATTGTATGTGGAGCGGTTTTAGCTTTTGCTGTAGTCAGCTCGTATGATTATATTATACGAAAAGGCGCTATGCGTGCCCAACAGGAGCGGCAGGACTTAATGAATACAGCCATGCTTCGCTACAGCACAAAGCATAGAGACCACAGATAACAGGAAGGTAGGTGCTTCAAATGTTTGGATTATCAGAAAGAGAACTAGACGACTACAGAGAAATTGCCCAGGATTTTGCGGTGAGTGAACTAACACCTATGATCGTAGAGGAAGCTAAATTACTAACGGTATTGATTGAGAAGGATGGAAAGCTATTACCCCTCCCGTCTTACATTAACAAAATGATTGGTGATTTAGAGCAGATTATTACGCTAACTACAGTAAATATGGCATGTGACTACGCAGGTCTAGTATCTGAAATGAAACTGAAAGAAGCAGAAATTATTAAGCACTTGCACGAGAAGTACGAATCATATGTAACGAAACAGTTCATCAAATACAATCTATGCTTTACTGTGGAGTCCGCAGATCGTATTGTGGGTGAAATTATCCTGGAACTTCCGTATCTGTACGTAGATGCAGTGGACAATGAGGAGTTCGATGGGGACAAGTACTTAGAGGAAAAGTTAGTGGCTTACAACGAATACTTAGAAACTAACCCAATCTTTGGTGAGGAAGACGAAGAAGAATAGGTGAATTAAAATGGTGACAAAAAAAGAAATCGTACATAAAAGGCGGAAACTCATGAGTCTAGCCGAAAAAAGTCACTCATTTAATAAAGGAGACAAGAGGGTGCATACTCCCAGGGTATGTGTGGTGTGTGGTCGCCCTCTATCCTCTTTAATTATTAATGAGAATAAGTACATAATTATACAGGCTCATACCCGCTATCATTTAAACGAATGGTTTATTATGGACGCTTGTAGAGACATTACATCGTGCTACAGAACACTAAGGCAGAAAGGGGAGCTGATTGAAGATGTCAATGGCTGATAACATTCGTAACGGTATCAACAAGAAGAAGCAGGCTTTCGACAGTGAGAAAGAGCTTCGAGATGTTTTAAACTCTGCTTTAACCAAGGGTGTATTTAAATTCATGCAGCGTATGGATGCAGGTGAAATTCCAATCGATAACATTGCAGACCTACATCGTGTAGTTGGACTATACAAAGAGATGAATGGTATCGCAGATGTTATGGACGGTCAAGGTGCATCAGGAATGCTGCCTGAAATCAACATGCGCCAGGATCAGGTAATGGAAGAGAAGATTCGTGACGGTAAGATGACAACAGACGAAGAAGGCAGAGTAAGTGTTATGGACATGTCAGCGGAAGAGGTTGCAGACTTAATACGAGATATGGATATTGCACAGAACAAAGAAAATGAGGGAACATTCTAATGAACAACAACATCGATGGAAGAATGATCGCCAATGTTGCCAAGCAAACATTCGGTCGAACAGATTTAACAAAAGACGAACTATCATACGTACTGACGATGTTAAACACCTCGTCTTACCTGCTGAAACATCACAGAGTTAAAGGTCATCCAATTACCTTCCACGTTAGCGGACACGAATCTAACAAAGCCCAGGCGCACCGTCCTTGGCAGATACAAATGATTAACGATACACACCCAAACAAAGCAGTTATCAAGTCCCGTCAGTTGGGGCTATCCGAGGTTGGGGTAGGAGAAATGCTATGGTTTGCAGACTTATATAGTTATGCAGGCGTGAAGTGCTTATACACATTCCCGACCAACCGACAAATGAAAGATTTCGTTTCCACTCGTATTAACCCCCTATTAGAGCAAGGTTATTACGCTACAATCTCTGACCCTAAGTTTGACTCGTTGGAGAAAAAGAAAATTAGAAATAGCTTCATGCTGTTCCGTTCTTCTAGTAAGGGCGCTGCGGTAGAGGGTGTCGATATCGATTACCTTTCACTGGATGAGTATGACCGTGTAAATGCTAGTGCGGAAATCTCGGCAATGGAGTCTATGTCATCTTCACAATTCGGTGTACTTCGTAGATGGTCAACACCTACGGTACCGAACTACGGAATCCATGCACTGTATGACCAATCTGACCAATGTGTGTACATGCATAGATGTGACCACTGTGGACACAGACAGCAAATGGATTACGAAAAAAATATCGAGTGTATGGACGAAACGGGTGTCGATGTCCTAGCTAAGACTGTAAAAGACGGAACATTCCGATTTGTTTGCCAAAAGTGCAGGAAGACCCTCGATAGATGGTATAATGGAGAATGGGTAGCTGCTTATCCCGATCGTACTTTAAATAACCAAGGTACTCGTGGCTATCTAATTACCCAAATGAATGCGGTATGGTTCACTGCCGATAAGCTGAAACGTAAAGAGTTAGAAGCTAAATCGAAGCAGCATTTCTATAACTACGTTCTAGGATATCCCTTCCAGGACGTTGCGTTAGCGGTTCAGAGACCTGACGTTATGGACAATAGACGTAGTTACTTAGAGAAGCCATTAATGGACAGAGGAGACTATAGATTCATCTCTGTAGGTATCGACTGGGGTAACCGACACTGGGTTACAGTCCGTGGATTCAGAGACAATGGTATGATCGATATTATCCGTGTATTCTCAGTAGAGCGTGCTAGAGGGGTAGCGAATATCGAAGCGGATTTAGAGAGTATCATTAACCAATTAATCCCTTACAGTCCCGATATTATCTGTGCCGACATCGGAGACAGCGGAAACTACGTGGACAAGCTTATCCAGTTCTTCGGAGTAGGTCGAGTTTATGGAGTTAAAGTTAACCCGAACCCTCGTTCTAATGGACAGATTCAACCTTCATGGTCAGAAGGTCAGTCAAAGGTTACAGTCGATAAGTTAACACAGAACAAAAAGCACATCTCAGACATGAAGATGAAACGCTTAGGCTTCTATAACGCAATCGACCAGGATTTAGAGCTTTACTTGCAGCACTGGATTAACGTTATTATTCGAGACGAAGAGGACGAAAAGACAGGCGAAGTATACCAAATTATTACAGACCGTGGAGATGACCACTACGCTCAATCGTCTGTATATTCTATGGTGGGCATGGATCATGTGTTAGAGCCTTACATAACAAAAGAGCAAGAAAACGCCTTTGGTTACACGACTGTAGACATCATGGCTCCGCAGTCAACAGATATATTTACTCGTAAATACTAAGTTTTTGGGTTCAACCGTTATATTAAAGACGGGTATTAATTACTAAATGAAGGAGTGGAAGTTAAATGTCAACATATAACGTACACGGTGGTCACAATAGTATCGTACAGGGTGCTAACTACGGAAGTCGTAAAGAGCACGTTATGGATCGTCAAGTTAAAGATGCTTTAATTAGCAAGCTTCGTAGCCTTGGTCACACAGTTTATGACTGCACAGACGAAACAGGTTCTACACAAAGCGCTAACTTACGTAACATCGTAGCTAAATGTAACGCACATAGCGTAGATTTAGATATTTCGTTACACTTAAATGCATACAACGGTTCTGCTAATGGAGTAGAGGTTTGCTACTACGACCAACAAGCTTTAGCTGCTAAAGTTTCTAAACAACTTGCAGATGACATCGGTTGGTCTAACCGTGGAGCTAAACCACGTACTGACCTTTACGTACTAAACACTACTAAAGCGCCTGCTATCTTAATCGAACTAGGATTCATCGATAACGAAAGCGACATGGCTAAATGGAACGTAGACAAAATTGCAGACTCTATCTGCTATGCTATCACTGGTCAACGCACAGGTTCTACAGGTGGAAACACAGGTGGAGGTTCTACAGGCGGAAGCACTGGTGGAGGTGGATACGATTCTAGTTGGTTCACTCCACAGAACGGTGTATTCACAGCTAACACTTCAATCAAAGTTCGAAGAGAGCCAAGTGTAAATGCTGAACACCTTCGTACTCTGAACAGCGGTAGTCCATTCACGTACACTTCGTTCGGAATGGAGAAAGACGGTTACGTTTGGATCAAAGGGGTAGACGGTACATACGCTGCAACTGGTGAAACTCGTGACGGTAAACGTATCTCTTACTGGGGAACATTCCAGTAATTCTTTAGAAGCCGACTCTAAATAGGGTCGGTTTTCTTTTATATTAGAGATGATAACTTTGTAGAAAGGATGAAACCAATGTCAAATAACCCTATGGCACGTAACACCATGTACAACAACAACCCTGACATTCTTGAGAAAATCGGGGAACTTGATTTAGCGGTACAAAAGTTAGAAGAAGGATCAGAAGGTAGCGGAGATTTCGCAACGAAAGCTGATATCCAAGGAATGGTTAAGCAGGTTAACAGTACTAATCCCGACCCAAACGGAAACGTAACGTTAACTGGTCTTGTTAAAAAAGTTAACAACACTGCACCCGATGGAAATGGTAACGTTACAATCGCTATCCCTAATGTTACAGGTATGGTTAAACAAGTTAACGGTACTAATCCTGACGTAAACGGGAACGTTACAATCGCTATCCCTAGTGTTGCGGGATTCGTAAAGAAAGTCAATGGTGTAGCACCTGACGGAAACGGTAACTTAACGTTAAACGTATTTACTTCAGGGACAACTGCACAAAGACCTTCTACAGGGACTGCAATTGGGCAGTACTTCTTCGACACAACACTGAATAAACCATTGTACCGTAATGCGGCTAACAATGGATGGGTAGATGGAACTGGTGCCCCTGTAACGTGAGTAGCTTCGGCTGCTCTTTTTTTATTGTCTGTGATATAATGGTAATAGGAGGTGCAGCTATGCGTCCAGGTAAATACAGACTATCTAAAGACGGTGTGGATGAGCTTATGCGAAGGTTGCTTAAGAAGGCAAAAGAATTAGAAGAGCAGGAAAAGACAAAAGAAAAGGGTGTAGCTAGTGACAAGCGTTATAGAGTATGATATAATGTTAATTGTGTTGATTCTTGTCTTTGTAGCTCTTTATTCCGCAATACTCATTCTAGGGTATGTACGGTCGGTAAATGAGCATCGAGAAGGCAGACGAGCAATACATTCGCTAAAAGAGATAGTCGAAGAAGTACTATCGGAAGTAAAGCATACCATTAGAAAGGATGAGATCGAGATGACAAACGAGAAGAAGCATGACGAGTTAGCGGTAGACGGTACAACACAATTGAAGTGGACAAAGGGGTTACTAGCGCCACCAAGCAACCCAGTAAATGAATTAACATTAACTGATTTACTTACAGTAGTACCAACTGACGAAGATTATGACGCAGTTATTGAGTTGCTTACAGACTTGTTCCAAAAGCGCTACGAGGAATATAAATTCCTTATCGCTAAATCTCCTGACGAAGTTAACGATCGTCCGCACCTTTTACAAGTGCAAAGTAACTTCGAAGAAGACCCGTATTTACATAAGTTAATCTTTGCTAAATGTATGAATACTAACCTGGATATGCAAGAGTTATCGAAACGATTTGCGGACTATGCAGCAAAAGGTAACGTAATTAACTTAGGTGAAGACGCAGTTATTATCATTGACGATGGTACAGGTATTCCTTCTACAGGCGTATCTCCTGTCACTAGCGGACTTGAAGACTCAGCTATTACATATATCTTCGGATTCATTAAGAAGTCTAACTATGCAGAATGGCACGAGAAAACATTCCCTAAAACAGAGGAAGCGGAATAATGAGTGAGAATCGCATAACATTAACCGCTAGTTTAATGAACACGTTCTTTATGTTTAAGGAACGTAAGACTGTAGGGCGAATGACAACGGAACACGAAATCTTTATTCCTGCTGAGTTAATGCGTAATGCTGAGGATGAAACAAATGAGTTTATTAAAGTGGCACGCCACATTGGTAGACAAGAGGACTGGGGATGCCCTGTCACAGCTACACCAAAAGTGGTAATGGGTACGCCAGGTACTGAATTTTTATTCACGTTCCAACCCCATACCCAGTTCGATGATATCATAGCGTATATCTCGACTAAGATATAGAGACCTCCTTACGGGGGTCTTTTTTCTTTTTAAAATATTGTTGACATATCGTAAAGGAGCGATTATACTAGGGGTAATCTAGCATTTAACATAAAAAAGATACAGTCGAGGGCTAGTGACCGAGAGGACGGTGTGATCTGTGGTATAATGAGTGTGAGGTTACTAATACCTACAGTAAAGGAGCATACATATGGCAGGTACAGAACGTTTATCATTGGACAAGCTGAACAAACACGAGTTTCCACTAATTAACAGTTTAGACAGAGAGCAGCAAGATATGGTTGCAAAGCTTTATAAAAACCAACGAATCTTCGTAGACTCTGTAGCAGGTTCAGGGAAGACAACAGTTACAACGCAAGCTATGAACGCTTTACTAAAGAAAGGTCTTATTGACAGATTGTATTACGTAGTATTTCCAGTTCAGGAGAAATCTTTAGGTTTCCTACCTGGTGAGGTTTCAGATAAAATCAAAGAATATGCGGTACCGTTTATGCAAGCGCTGCAAAGTGCAGATGTAAACACACAGCATTTAAACTACGAAATGATGACAAACGAGTTTGTCAACTATGACTATAAGATAGCACCACACACATTTATGCGTGGACGCACATTCTCTAACGTAGGTATTATCATTGACGAAGCGCAAAACGCTACGAAAGATGAGCTTAAAAAAGTTTTAACCCGTATTGATGATAGCTGCTATATAGCGATCACAGGTCACAATGGACAAATCGACATCGCTAAAGGTACGTCAGGATTCGCTGAGTATATTCATCACTTCAAGCAAGGTAAACAATCAGGGATTTACCCTAACATTGAATTTGCTAACCTGACACACAACTACCGAGGTGCGTTTAGTTCATTTGCAGACCAACTGTAAATGAAATTAGGAGGAATTACTTATGGTAAAGAAGAAAACGCAAGCTTTTAAAAATGTAACAAAGCCGTTAGGTCAAGCACTAGATTTCCTTGCTCACCTAGAAAAAGGCATTCACACAGGGAACATCGATGTAGACGCTCCCGAAGTTTATAATGGTATTGCAGGAGCGAAAGAGCTTTTGGACGAGTCACTTAAAGCTATCCATGAAATTGAGGATATCAAGCAGGATGAAGCAATGGAAGGTATCCCTAACTTGGATACGCTATTTGCAGGAAATCCTGTAAATGAATACGTGGATGCTATTCTTGCTGTAATCGCTCCGCAACATCCGAAAGACGGTATTAACATGTTCAAGTTGCTTAAAGATGCACAGGCTGCTATGGAAAAATTAGCAGAAAGTCAACGAAAAGCAGAGGAAGTATTGCAAAAGGTAGACAAGAAAGCGGACAAGCCGAAGACAGAGGAAGAGTTCCTTGACCAGTTTGTTGACTCTTTAGACCTTGCTCATGAGGGTATGATCGACTACCATAAAGAATCGTTACGTGATGCGTTCGCACACTTAGACGCATCAGGATACGGAGGAAAGGTTAAATTCTTAATTCCTCTTAAAAAAGGAAACACTTACGCTTCTCTTTACGTTAAGTCGGATTATATCGCAATCCAAGTAGGTGAGGATAAATACGAATATAATCGTTACGAGGTATACGAGGAAGAGTATAGCGCAGAAGAAGCGGCAGTAGAGCCTGTACCATGTCCTGAGGAAGCAGTAGTTCCATGTACGTGCGATGACAAGTCGGACTGCTCTAAACCTTGTGAACGTGACGTAATGGTCGATTTAGCGATTGCTCATTTAACAGACAAGAAAACATTCACAGGCTCCGACTACGATCTAATTCGTTACTTCCTACGAGTGGTAGAAGGCGCAACAGACGAAGACCTACAAGGTTTGTCAAACCGTGCGTTAGAACTAGCGTGGAAGCGTCACTGGTACCTTAAAACCGAAGATAAATAAGTTTAACAAGCCAGTCACAAATTATTGTTGACTGGTTTTTTATTTGTATGCTATAGTGATGTTATACGCTTTATACACACTATAGGGAGATGATGATTTTGACAGAAGATTTTACAACCGTGCTAGACAAAATCGAATCAGGTGAACTTGCACCATCATTTGAAATCGGGCACGTAACTTATTTCATGATTGAGAAAACAGCTTACTCATTTCATTTCTATGCAACATATACGAAAGTAGTACGAAAAGTTGAAAAACCTGTTTTAACAGAGATGTTATATGATCTACGCAACAACAAGTATTACATCCTTCGGAATGGTAGAGAAGTTAAGTTTAGCCTACCTAACCTAGATTTAATTGTTCCTCGTAATTTACTTTACGGGTACAGCAGCTCTAACGACTTCTATAGTTCAGCAGGAGCTAAAAAGTTCCTGGAAGAGATTTCAGTACCTGAAAACAAAGGTATGTACGAGAAGATGGTAAACATCATGGGTAAGATTGGCGAAGAGAAGGTAACGATGACATCCCGCTCTCTTGTACGCCTTATCAAGGAATACAGCAAGTTAGAGCTATTATATAAAGCAGGTCTAGATATTAACGACATCAAAAAGAACTCTGCCCTTCGTGGTATGGTAAAAGCCGCAGCAGCAAACGGAATTAACAAAATTCATCAAATGTTTGGATTAACGAAATCCCAGTATAAGTTCCTGCGAACATTTACAAATAATGCGGACAGACTGTATGGATTGGCAGATCATGCTTCTTTCTTAACACAGAACGCTATGGACATTTACAGAGGGTATACCAAGCAGATTGAAGACTTGCAAGAAGTGTTCCAAATGGACGATCGCTTAAATGTGTTTCTGAATAACGAAACTATAAATGATTTCCTTCTAGCTAACCGAGTTAAAGAGTCGAAAATAGGGCGATACGCAGACGGTTCATTCTTCGGATTTGTTTTCAAGCATAACCACTCAAATACGTATAAACTTATTGAGTACCTACTGTTCGACTGCTATAACATGCAAGGGCTAGATTATGCTAGTGCTTTTGTTACATACAGAGATTATTACAACATGAACGTAGATATGGGTAACACAAGTTTCCATAAGTACCCTAGATACTTAAAAACGTACCATGATATCGTTGCTAGAAATTACAACGTTATGAAAGACCCTGTAGCAGTAGAAGAGTTTGCTAAAGCTGCGGACAACTACCGTGTATTAGAAACAGGTCGATTAGGTGATTACAAAATAATCGTGCCAAAGGATGCTGCGGAGGTTGTAGCGGAAGGTAACGAGCTGCATCACTGTATCGCAAGTTACGTTAGAAAAGTTAACAAAGGTACATCGCAGATCGTGTTCCTGCGTAATAAAGACGAACTGGACAAGCCTTTAGTTTCTGTCGAGATCAGGGACTTTAATGTTGTCCAGGCTAAAGGTTTTGCTAACCGCAATATAACTAAAAATGAGAGAGAAGCGTTGCATATATTCGCTAAACGTCATAAGTTAGGTGTCGCAGAGACACTTTAGTCCACTAACTAGTGTATATTTCATCTCCACTACATCATAGTGAATTTAGAGTGTGTTATAATGAAGATATAACATAACTTATGGCAGAAGCAGGAGGTGGGTGATATGGCTTCAGGAAGCAAGACAAGAACATCTTCCACATATTTACAGTGTACATGCTGTGACAATATAATGAAAATATACAGGAAGAAAAG
>Ga0256786_1000148_pt1 | contig 49548 bp, 39 predicted proteins | sample MC6MC0937MT_FD_186053 | JGI IMG/M metagenome (GOLD analysis project Ga0256786, IMG submission 186053) | Metatranscriptome of enriched soil aggregate microbial communities from Iowa State University, Ames, United States - MC6-MC0937-MT... | ecosystem: Environmental > Terrestrial > Soil >...
CCACTAAAAAAACATCCGGATCTTCAAATTTAGCTTTGAATGATTCCATGCCAACTGGAGAAGAGGCTTCTAAAACTATTTCAAATTTTGGATTCGTGTGCTGGGATAGCTTCGCCCGTGTAAGAAATCTAATGATTGAAGAATCATCGATAAGACCTATTTTAATTGTTTCAGTGTACATAATTTTTTACTTTACGTGATTTCTACAAAAATCAAGATTACCGATTATCATAATATTACTTTTGATAAAATGGTTAGTGACACATTGTCAATAGTGTGTTTTTACCTCAAATCTTACACACTGAGAAATTGTCATTACTATTATTGCATATGCTATAAAATACCGAAAAGTTAAAAACAGCTTATAAACTTTTTTAATAAACTTAATAGGCTTAATTTCTCAATAATACATTTTTTAAAGTTGCCTATACAACATTAAGAATCACCTCTTCTAGTTGTTAATTGACTAATCAATCATATTTCCCTAACAGCACCTGAAAAGTCAGTAATTGCTCACTTATCTTACATTAAACCAGATTTATCTTTTGAAGGCCAATTCCATAATAGGAATTTGGGTAATTAAGGTTTTTACTTTTATTACAAAAGTGACTTAGCTACAAAAATTTACTATTCGTCATATCTGAAAATACCAGTATCTCGCCTGTTATTTTCTTTGGGAAACATTCAAAAAAATAAATACAAAACATTATACAAAATGCCTTCTACTTTTTACAGAATAGCTGTCATGGGAATAATTATCTGTATAATTTGCATTACATTGAAATCAGATCTTACTGTTAATCACTCAGGTATAGACAAATACCATAATAGTAATGATAGGCAAGCTGTTCGCAACGCTCTTTATTGTAAACTCAAAGACTACTAAATCAAAGAAAGGAAAAACATTATGTTTAGAAACAAAATTGATCTATATTTTCAAAATCTTGATGAAAAATGGAGAAATCTATCTTACAGAGAACGGACAGGTTATACAATATTTGGCTATTCCGCATATGTGTTTTTAATCGTTGTTTTGATTTTTTACACAATTGTTGCGATATATCATTTACTCGATCACCAACTGGTAAATAGATATTCGGGAAACCCATCCATTAAAAAAGTGGATATTTCACATATAATAACGAAAGATGTCGTTACAGAGGAAATAAATACTTCAAAAACCAAACAATAGTGAGAACAGCAACACTACCCGGCTTTTAATTTACAAATAGCCGGCACAAAATAATCGTCTCACAGCAATAAATTTTACAGGGAATTGCAGCTCTTACACAATACCGCTATTTCATTTGATCCTCACCGTCATCCCATACCTTCTGGTTTCAATATACTGTATATCACTATCCGATCAGGATGGTTATGCTTACAGATTTCAAATAAATTTTACATTAGAGAATATGAAAAGATTTTACATTTTTTTCTTAACGATTATACTTTGTTTTTGTTCAACTTTCAGTGCGATATATGCACAAGAAAATGATTCGATCAATAAAAAAGAACTTGGTCTAAGTACCCTGCTAAATGATATCCGACTGCAGCAGATTAATGATTCGCTTGAGCGTATCAAACTCCAGCATGAAATCGCCAGCCTCAAAAGCCTCAACAGCCGTAAGAAAGAAAACTTAAAACAGCAACTTAACGAATTTGATGAAGAGAATAACATGCGTAAGCAACAGTTAAAAATCAGGGTCGATTCGATCAAAAAAAACACCAAGTCTTACGCCGTAGCACCATTTAGTGATACGCTCTTTTATGTGTATAATAAGTTAGGCGCGTCTCTGGCCAAGGATCGTGCCTACAATGTGGTCAATAGAATTCGTAACCTCTATGAAGATGACTTTGTAAAAGTTGATTCTTTCAAAATCGAAAACAATGAAATCAGTGCCGACGTTGTTTACAAAGACTTGATCATCACCTCTATAACAGAACTGGACGCACTACTTGAAGGAAAAAGTAAAGATGAGATTGCAACACAATATCTCAAACGTATCCAAGAGGCTATTAATCAGGAACGGGCAGATAATAGCATTAGCAAAATGCTGATGCGAACTGGACTTGTCCTCTTGATTCTCTTTACATTTTCGATTTTGGTGTTTTTGATCAACAAATTGAGAAAATATGGAACTAAACGACTTTTAACTGAACGTACTGAACGGATCAAAGACGTGAAAATCAAAAATTATGTATTGATAACTTCTGTTCAGAAGACTCGTATATTCATTAACATCATCAATATTGCATACTGGGGACTAATCATGCTGATTGCTTTTATTATGCTTCCTATCGTTTTCAGTATCTTCCCTTTTACGCAGAGTTGGGCCTCCAATCTTATTGGTCTTTTTACAAAACCTTTGAAAAAGACAGCTATGGCCATTTGGGATTATATTCCAAATCTGACCACAGTTTTCGTTATCCTATTCGTAATGCGTTATGTGGTACGGTTTGTAAGATATATTTTTAACGAGATTGACAAAGGTAAACTGGAAGTAAATGGCTTTCATCGTGAATTTGCTATGCCGACATTCAACATTATCCGCTTTCTACTTCAAGCCTTCACATTGGTACTTTTATTTCCCTATCTTCCTGGAGCGAATTCAGACATCTTTAAAGGAATATCTGTTTTTATTGGGGTATTATTCTCACTAGGATCTTCCTCTGCCATTTCAAATATTATCGCTGGTCTGGTTATTACCTATATGCGTCCTTTCCGTATCGGCGACCGCATTACAATTGCCGATAAGACCGGTATCGTCATTGAAAAGTCTCCATTGGTAACCCGGTTACGCACGATTAAAAATGAGGAAATCACGATTCCAAATTCCTCCATCCTATCAGGCAATACCATCAATTATTCGACCTTTTCAGAAGAAGGAATATGTTTTCAGGTTGAACTCACAGTGGGGTATGAAGAACCTTGGCAACGTATACACGAATTACTACTTAAAATTCCACCACGTATTGCACGTGTAAACCAATTTCCCGAGCCATTTGTATTGCAAAAAAAACTCGATGACTTTTATGTTCTTTATGAACTGAATGTTTACATTTCCAAATCAGGCGAAATTGACCTAGCCAAGTCTGAAATCTATCAGCTTATTCTCAATGACTTCCTAGCTGAAGGTATCGAAATGAATGGTCCGCACCTCTTTTCAAAAGTAGATTATGTACCGCAATATCAAGATAAAAGTACAGACACATTGAACAACGATTGATTCAATACCGAGATGGACGTAAATATCATTTAACAATTGTAGGAATCAGTTTATTCTTTTTTCAGGAAATCAGTGTAGGCTAATTTAATTCCTTCGCGAAGATTGATTTTATGTTTCCAGCCTAAGGCGTGTAATTTGGATACGTCCATCAATTTGCGTGGTGTTCCATCCGGTTTACTGCTATCGAAAGAGATGTTCCCTTCATATCCTATAACTTCCTTAATGAGTTCTGCAAGATCCTTTATACTGAGATCTTCACCGACGCCAATATTGACAAATTGTTTTTCGTTATAATTATTCATCAAAAATACGCAGGCATCAGCCAAGTCATCCGAGAAAAGAAATTCCCTTAGCGGAGTTCCAGTACCCCATATCACAACTTCATCCAAGTTATTGACTTTTGCCTCATGGAATCTTCTGATCAAGGCTGGTAAAACGTGGGAGTTTTGAGGATGATAATTATCGTTGATGCCATACAGATTGGTCGGCATGACTGATATGAAATTACAACCGTATTGGTCGCGGAAAGCTTCTGCCATTTTAATACCGGCAATTTTGGCGATGGCATAAGGCTCATTCGTAGATTCCAATGTACCGGTCAACAATAAGTCTTCGTTTAAAGGTTGTGGCGCCATCTTGGGATAAATGCAACTTGAACCTAAGAACATCAACTTTTTGACCTCATTATCGTAGGCGGATTTAATCACGTTACCCTGTATCGCCATATTTTCGTAGATAAAATCTGCGCGATAGGTATTGTTCGCCATGATTCCACCGACTTTAGCCGCAGCCAAGAATACATAGTCAGGTTTTTCTTCGTTGAAAAAATCGGCAACTGCCTGTTGATTGCGCAAATCTAGTTCCTGCGACGTACGGGTCACGATGTTATTGTATCCAAGTTCTATTAATTTGCGATGTATTGCCGATCCTGCCATTCCTCGATGGCCTGCTACGTAAATTTTAGCGTCTTTTTCCACGATATGTTACTGATTCCTGCAAACTTAGATAAATTGCTTTTTATATGCAATATAATTTGCCTTTATAAAAGCAATTGATCACTATGCCCTCAGCCCTGAAGATTTGCTCTTTATGGGAATGAAGGTTATTGTGTGAGAATTTAGAACAAAAATAGGCAGCTTAGTGGCAAAGATGTCTATGTAAGCTGTAGTGAGGAAATGCAGAAAAGTCGAGTGATTTTTAAAGGAACACCTAACGATTAGAGTCCTCTTACGAAAATATCTATTTAAATAGGGAAAAGCGAATAGCTTCAGCATGTATAAATTACATATTTTCCAAATTAATTATCAAGCCTACTTATTACGGGATACCATAAAAAATGCTCTTCATCTAATCTTATTTTAGACAAAAACATTTTTAATATGGAAACAATTAAAGCAATCAAACCGGGGCCGAAGCCTAAGAAACAAAATGGCACTCCCGACAGAAGACAACGGGTAACACCCGACACTAAACCCAAACATCCAGATCTGAAACCGCACAAGCACAAACCTGGGGATTCGAAATAGGATTAAAAAGAGTTCATTTATAACAAGATAGCTGAACTCTTTCAGTTTTTAAGATCAATAGGAGCCACATTAGAAACTCTCCTAAATCTGATGGGACTGTAATGTTTTTAGCTTTAAATCACATTCTCCCTACCGGATAATACTCCCATTCTCATCTTTCAAGATCAGATAAAAATTATTCGATTGTGGATCATAACAACTAAACCGAGCATATAAAGCTCCTTCCGGAACAGTTATTTCCTGATTGGTGATCACCATATCCGTCTGCGGATAGGCTGATAGAAAAGCCGCCGCACCATTATTGCTATAAAATGCAATCCTACTGCCTTGATTACCAAATCGGCCATTGTAAAGGATCTTTTTCGCTCCCATGAGATCCACATAGCTACTGACACCCCAAAGCGCTGTAGCTGCTGAAGTAGTTCCCGACGTATTAATAATCGCAGACATTGTCAAGGAAGGGATCACCTTCGAAGGGCTCTGATCAGCGGTCAATAAAACTTCAACGTCCATAATCCGATCCGCATCAAAGGAATTAATAGAAAGTTCCTTGGATTGTGGATTGAAAGCAATAAATCCTGTCGGTGTAATATCCCCTAGCCGATTTGCCAAAACGCCTAATTTAATCTCGCCAATATATTGGCCATAGGCAGATTTTGAAGTCACGACAGCATTGTGATCACCAATATTAAGCACTGAATTAACTGTTTTGCTAGGCCTCCAGGATTTAAGTGAACAAAGAGATACCAATCCGTCTTTGTGATTTGTGACAACCAATTGCGCATTTGTCCCGTTTTCCAGAAAAGTTACCATAGACTGATCATTAAATCTAAACCCGTCCGCCGCAACAACTGCAAGTCCAATATCATTCGTTTTAAATGTATCCTGAATAGAAACGGACTCAGATTGTTTATTGAGTTCAGCCGCTAAAACCGGATCGATAAAACCCGAGGCATGCTCAAGCACAGAGGTAGTTGTATTACCTGCCGCAAGGAAATTTTTGATCCCTCGATAGTAATAAGGTGATTTATCTTGTCGTTGGCTATTGTCTACACTACAATTGATAATATTAACACCATTGGCGATGTAATCAGCCTTTGTGTAGCCCGTCCAGCTATTCTTTACTTCGCCAGTTTCACTTCCGGTGCGCAAAATGGTTCCGTTGACTTTATTTCGGTAGACAGAAAAACTACAGTTTTCGATATTGATATTTTTATAGACTTCCCAAGATCCGGCGACAGGCTCCTCTGGCAATGCCATCCGCATAAAACCAACGGCCATTGGTGTCCCAATATGCTGTACGTTTTTGATAAATACATTTTCGGCATATCCCCTGATACTGCCAAATTCTTTTAGTAAGGCTTTTGAAGCGGATGACTGATTGATGATCTTGACATCTTCGATCCAAATATTTTTGACATAATACAGTTGTGTATGCGACATAAATTTCCGTAAGTCGGCAAATTCATCAGTGATGACCCAGGTGGTATTTTTGACCCTGATATTTTCAACGAGCTTATTTTCGTCATAGCCCACAAACTTGAACCCATCACCGTTGACCGAATAGAGGTTTTCGGCATAGACATAGCTTGCCTGCACATAGATACACCGCTCAATTGGATTGATCGCACGAATATTAGTATAGGTGGTATAGCTCCCTGAACTCAAGACACAGTCCATTCCATAAGGCTCCGGAATGGTAGGTATATCTTTCTGAACAAAATTTGCACTTTGCTCCTGTGTATTAATCAATTCGATATTCTGGATATAGCTATTCCAGGTATTATTTACCACCCCGGAAGCAGCATTGTAGAATTTGCAGTCGGTAATGAGCAATCCCTTAGAGAGCGACAGATTGCCGCCAACATTTCGATCGGTCGTTATATTTGCATGTATATTGTAAGTGATAACATTGCTGATCTCTCCGCCCATTATTCCTGATTCTTCAATCAATCCCATTGCACGATATGTCCCATTCTCTTCTGGTACCATTGCACGACAAATAATATTACGGTAATAGATGTAACGGTCGGCCTTTGCCCCTGAAGAATAAAATAGGGTACGGCAGTTGTGCGCTGTGGTATTAGTTCCCCAGTTATTCCGCAGTTCAATCTCAAGGTCTGTCATATGCAGGCGTTTGACATTGGTCGTATTGATCTGAACATTACCATCAACGATCAGTTTTGCCCCATTGATCGCCCTGAGCGAAGATCCACCCATTGTAGCACGAGGTCCTGTTGCCTGGATCAATGTATCGCGACTGAGTATCACTTCTTTTTGATATTTTCCGCCATAGACATTGGCGAAGTAAAATGCATCCAGGTCGTTGGTCAGCCCATCACAATAGGCTCCGAAATATAAAACATCGACCCCTTCAGTAAAATGATGTATAAGCTTGATGCCTCCGACAGCAATCACGCTTCCGCCATCATCTGCGCTTGGATCAGCGGCGGACGTGTAATAAATGATTGGCTCGGGGGTATCTCCTGCTTTGTAATAACCGAGCAGCTTTACGCCTGAATAAACAGGAGTTGTTCCTTTAAGTCCATCGACTTCGCTGGCGGAGAGGCTCCTCATCTCCTGCATCGTGTTCTTAATTAAAATCTGATTTGCCATATTTCTTTGATTTAAAGTGTATAGCAAAAGTAGACTTGCAGGTATGATTATTTAAGGAGAAACATGTATATGTAAGCGGTATCGGGGAGATACCGAAAAGTCAGGGATTTTAAGCTTTCCTTTAGTTGTTATTTTAAATTTCTACCTATAACAAGATATATATTACTATTTTTTTTAGTATATTTATACTCATAAAAAGTAAATAAAATTGTAATAGCCAATTATTAGGTCTAGTTTTCTCAAACTGACAAAGAATAATTTATGAAATCTAAATGTATGGCAAAGAATAAAAAGATTAATGTACAGGGTAAGGAAATAACAATCATCCTTGACAATGGCAAAGAGTTTATTTCACTTACTGATATGCTAAAAGCTAAAGATGGAGACTTTTTCATTTCTGATTGGCTTCGAAACAGAAACACAGTTGAATATCTAGGTATTTGGGAAAGTATTTATAACCCCCTTTTTAATTATGGCGAATTCGCCATAATTAAAAGTCAGGCCGGACTTAACAGTTATAAAATCAGTGTTAAAGATTGGGTCGAGAAGACAAATGCCATCGGCTTAAAAGCGACCGCAGGAAGATATGGGGGGACATATGCACATCCTGATATAGCTTTTGAATTTGGCATGTGGATTAGTCCCCATTTTAAAATTTACTTAATCAAAGAATTTCAACGTCTAAAAGATGAAGAAAATGATCGTTTGAAATTGAACTGGGACTTACAAAGGACACTAGCCAAAGTAAATTATCACATTCATACTGATGCAATAAAGGAAAATCTCATTCCAGCAGAAATTACCAAGCAGCAAGCAAGTTCCGTTTACGCCAGCGAAGCTGATATCCTGAATGTCGCACTATTTGGAATGACAGCCAAACAATGGAGAGATACTAATCCTTACGATTCATATAAACAGAGTAGAGCTAACGTCAAAAAATTTGGTCTTGAAGTGATCAATGTAGCAGCGAGCAACTATCTACCCTCCTTCTCTTATAGTATTGGCCTGACACAAACTTATCAGCAGTGACTACAACACCCTAATGAGGTAACCAGCATATGTGATTAGATACAGCATCTAGTTCTAAAGAACAATGAACTTCATATTTAGAAAGCAAAGTCACAAATTGAGTGACTTTGCTATTTCCCCCCCCTATTTCGAACCCCTAGTTTTGATCTTATACCACTTAAAATCAGCACGTTTTATTTCGTTTCAGTTCACTCATGTATATAAAGATTAACGTGTTCTCTTGAGAGAATATTTAAATTTTTACGTTATCTATTTTCAATTTTTCCGAGTCCGAATAGCTCTTAAAAAAGATTAAAAAATTAGTCGAGGTTGGCTTGAGTCAGAAAAATTTATTTGGAAACACTCTATTCCGAAATCAGAAGCTCAATATACAAAGGATCCAAATACATTGTCCTATGGTAGGCCGTCTTGTTTTAATTTTGTGAGTTTATTTTGCCGTTTATTGATGCTCCAATCCTTCTAAAAATCCGGCATATGCTTTTTTCTTTTGATAGTCTGAAGAAAAAAGGTTCGGAAAATCTGAACCGTTTCTATATTGCCAGTTATACATGTCGACCAATCCCCATACCGCTATGCCGCCGCGTTGCGCTGGAGGGACAAACTGTAAATAGGAAGATACTACTGTCTGATACTGCTGTTGCTGTTTGATCCATTGTTGATCTGTCGGTGTAGTGGGAGTCTGACTGTTTGTAATGCGGATATCCAATTCCGAAATCCTAACCTTGAGACCCGTACTGGATAGTTTTTGAAACATTTTGTCGATTTTGTCTTTAGATAGATAAATATCTACATGCATTTGTGTTCCGATTCCATCTACCTTAGCGCCACGTAATCGGATTTCGTTTATATAGCTGAGAAGTGAATCAGTCTTCCGGTCAGAATACTCCATCCCATAATCATTGATGTAGAGCTCCGCAGTAGGGTCAGCCTGTTGAGCGTGTTTGAAAGCTAAATAACCATAGTCTCGTTTCAGGTATTCGGACCAGAGAAAGTAGCCCCATTCTGGTTGGCCATTTTCAATAGGAGCAGGCGAGTTGGTATAATTCCTGATCTCTCCTTGATCAGTAAATATTTCGTTAACAACCTCCCATCGCCGGATATTATCTTTATATCGACCTATGGTTGTATTAATATAATTTCCTAATGCGGTATCTAGTTTAGCATATATTTTACTGTAATCCGGAGCAGCTTGCTGTGCACTGACAGAGACATCATCGATCAGATAAGTATCTGCTTTTTTTCCCAAATTGCAGACAATGCGGTAGCGTGTGGCAGTAGAAGTGAAGCTTAGCTTGATGTTCTGCCAGCTGCTGCCAATAGTTTTGTCTCCTCCAGGATAATGGGTCACTCCACTACCATCCATAGCCTGTACCGAAAACATAATAATGCCTGCACCTGATAAGGATCTGGCATTGTACTCCAAGTTGTAGATTTGGCCAGGTACTACTTCGAAGGTATTGCTCGCAACCTGCACCCGCCAATCTGCGACGCCATATGAAGTGGGATTGACAACTTTTAGCGCTCTGGTACCTGATTTTATTTCATTGGCCTGATAGGAAATCAGAATGTCTGCATCACCCTTTGGGTTGCCAGAATTGAGTATTGCCCAGCTTATTCCGTTTACTTCTGCCTGATTCTCAAATCCTGGATCGCTCAACAGCTCCATACGCTGTGAGTTTCCAACTAATTTATTTAGATAACTGCTATTCTGATGACGATGCCAGGCTAACACATGCCCATAGATGTCCATCCCTTTTCCAAGCTGTACAAAGGCGTCGGCAATGCTATAATTATAACTGCCATTAGAGCCAACGATGGCGCCGTGCTTAAGTTCACTGTTAAATACCAGTTCATCAAAATTATCCTTGACTAAATAAGCCAATGTAGAATCGTTTTTGATACTTGTATAACTAACAGAAACCCCAAGTGTAATATCGGTCACATCTGTTAATCGAAGGGTAGTATCAGTATAATCAATGGTAGGGAGAGGTTCTAAACGTAGTTCCGTATCCGGATAGGATGATTTTGAACATGCTAAGATCATGCCGACTAAACTTATTAAAAGGCTGATGTTTACTATTGATTTCATATTAAGTTTAATTTTAAGGTTGTGAAATTTTTAATGTCGCTTCACGAAAGGTTTGCGCTGTGCTGGTCTGGACAATTACTTTGATGTAGTGTCTGCCAGTTTTGGTAGGGGTAAAAGTGAAGGTATCGCCACGAGCTACTTCTTTGCCATCCATAAACCAGATACAGGTCGCATAGCTTATTGGGGTATAAATAATTTGTTGTTCAAATACTCTTCCTTGAAGAACGTTAAACTCTCCTGGAAGGCCGTCAGCAGTTTTGGGGGGCCAATTGGACAATATCCGGGGATATTCTCCACTCAGATCGGGCAATTCAAGGTCAGATTTACGGCAGCCGCTGGCGATCAATAAAAGTAGGGAAAAGATAAAAAAGTTGCAAAGATATTGGGCTAAACGACAACCTAATTGCGTTGTGTGGATGTTGATTTTTTTATTCATGATATGATCTTATTTAGTTTTTGTCCCACCATACACCTTTAATCCAATTGTCTGTACCGCCCAATCGATCAATGGCTTGTTGATAATTCAGCGGATTGTACGACTTCTCAAATAAAGGGTAAGGAAGGCGACGTGGAATTGTCTGTGCGTCAATAGTTATGGCACCATATTCGTTAGCATTCTTTAAAATGGGGTAACCTGATCTTCTCCAGTTTGCGTAGGCCTCTGTGGGATTGGTCAGATGCAATATCCAAAGTTGCTCGTTGATGCACTTGAGCTGTTGCTGATATGTTGCTGGAAAGGGATGGGTTTGCCAGTAATTTTGTTTTTCATCAGCGGTGATGATAGAAGTCTTGTAAGTGCCTGAAAGTAGCTCCATAGCTGCGTTCACACCTTTATTATAGTGTTCTTCCACTGTAGATCCTGTAGCTAATGTTGGCCAGCGCAATTTAGCCTCGGCAAATAGTAGCTGTACTTCACTATAGGTCATTATTACGCCGGGGATGTTCCCCTTGAGAAAAGCTTGGTTAAGCTGTGGTCGTGTCCATTTGTCGACCCAGGCATTGACCTTATTGCTCCAATAGCCACTGGGCCATTTTTCCCACCAATAATAACCTGGATTAACGGGCTGGAATATGGAGATACCACTGCGGTTTAAGGCTTCTTCGGTCAGATCCTTTCTATTGAATGATTCCAACCCAGTATAATTACCTTTTTCGCCCCAGTAAATGCGACCAATACGAAAGAGACGTGGATCTTGGCTATCCCGGAGCATGTTCCATAAACTGGAGCAAATAAACGGCAGTGGTGCAGACTCTCTACCAATGTATACTTGAGCTTGCGCATTGCGCCGTATTTCATTGGCATCCCAGTCAAATATATCGGGAAGGTAACTTATCAATGCCTGTTGGTCTGTGGAGGTAATAAGCCCCCCTCGTGCGGGATCCAACGCCTTGGTTACTTCCTGCATGGCTAGTTGAGGGTTGACTTTTGTCAAACGCATTGCATACCTTAAGTGTAACGAGTTGGCCAATCTTTTCCAAAGAGCTAGATTCCCATTATAAATAACATCCCCATTGATAGCTTTGGCTGAAGGATTGTTGCCTAATTGGACAGAGGCTGCAGATAACTCAGTGAAAAAATCTGTATAGATATCTTTCTGCTGGTCATAGCGCGGGGTAAAGTTCTGGTCTATATAACCCTTCCCCGCTTCGGAATAAGGAATATCACCAAATAGATCTGTCAATAATGAAAAAAGGTAAACTTTATATATTCTGGATACTGCATTGAGGTTAGAGAGTGCTGGATCCTCTTGTGTATGATGAATGATGTCGACAAGGTTTTTGATCGGTTTGTTATAATACTCCGACCAAATTGTAGCAGACATCTGGTCTACACGACGGTAAATTCCACCATGATAGGTCGTATTATACTCGCCTTGGAAATGTTGGACAAAGGATGAGGCATAGCTCTGAATCGCTGTGATAGGTTCGACCATACCATAAGTCGATAACTGTACATAGCTCAGCTGCATATTGGGATCCATGCTGCTACTTTTGGTGGGATCGGTATTGAGCTCATCAAAGGGTTTGCATGCAATACATTGCAAGATCATCATAAAGACTATTGCGAAATAGATGTGTTTGTTGCGCATAATTAAAATTTTATGTTAAGATTTAAACCAAAACTTCGACGGGTCGGAATGGATCCATATTCCAGTCCCATTCCCGAACCATTGTTGTAATTTGATTCTGGATCAATATTGGGTACATTCTTGTGGATGATCCAAGGGTTGCGTGCGACAACTGAAAGCTGTACATCAGAAGCAAAATGAATCCATTTATTCGGGAATCTATAGGTCAATGATACTTCACGTAGCTTGATGTAGGAGTTGTCGTAGATAAATGGTAAAGGTGTTTGTGATCCAATATATTTCCAATATTTTTCGGGCGATATATATATATCATTCGGACGATAACTGATATTTCCTGCAGCATCAGTCTGTGCAATCAATCCGGGAGCCAGGTACCCACCGGTTGCTTTCCAATTGTTAGGATCGATTCCAAGAGCTTGCCTTTGTTCTTCGGAAATATGCCATTCATCACGCGCGGGGAGAGTTTCTTTACGCTTACCTAACATATAATCTGAGCGCGTCGTCATGGAGTAAAGATCCGCCCCGACCTTTACATCAATTAGTGCACTTATGGTCCAATTTTTATAAGAAAACCGATTGGAAATGCCTCCGGTCCAGTCCCAGGAGGCATTTCCTAAAACTTGTAGGCCTGAAGTAAATTGTGGCAGCCCTGTAACACCATCTATCAAGATTTCACCGCTAGGCGTATATAAATAGTCCCGCCCCATGATCGACCCGTAACGCTCCCCCACCACCGCCGCTACACGTACATCGGCCCAGCGCGCTGCTTCGAGTTCGAAATCCTGTCCTGGATTGTCCTTTTGCAGTTCGAGTACTTTATTAATGTTACGAGCAAAGTTTAAGTTCAGATCCCATTTGAAATCTTTGTCTATAGGCCTAGTATTGAGGGTAATTTCTATCCCCTTGTTTTGAATACTCCCCGCATTGATGAGCGCTTGTGAATAACCACTTGAGGCGCTTGTTGCAATTTTTAGTATTTGGTTCGAACTTTTTTGGTTATAATAAGTCATATCAAGACTAATCCGGTTTTTAAAAAACTTGTGCTCCAGACCTATTTCAAAAGATCCTGTCATGGTCGGTTTGAGCTTAGCATTAGGAGCCAAAGTATTGTAAATACTTCCAATTGTATACCCTGGATAAGATTTATTATAAATATTGTAATTCAGGGCCAGCAGATAGGGGTCAGTATCTTTACCTACCCTCGCCCAGGATGCCCTTATCTTTCCAAATGAAAGCCAGTTATTTTTGATACCTAGCATGTCGGTATAAATCAAACTACCGGATAATGATGGATAAAAATAGGTGTTGTCAGATTTAGAAGCGCCGGGATTGGTTAGACTTGATGCTTTATCTGCACGCATGGTTCCATCGAAATATAACCAGTTGCGATAGCCTATATTTATCATTGCAAAAGCGGAGTTGATCTGCTTGCGGTAAGCGAACTCATCAAATGTCTGTGTGTCAAAACTATTCATAACCTCGAGATTCCGCAGTTTCATATCTGTCCCGGTGTGTATTCCTGTATGATTGTTGACGTTAAATAAGTTTGCCCCTGCACGAATACCTAGATCAACCAACCTCATTTTTTTTGTATAACTACCTAAAAATTCGAAGTTCCAGGTGCGATTTTCATATAAACGCTGTTGGAGATAGCCAGACTCTCTGCCTGGGGTGGTTGGTGGTGCAAAATCAATAAATTTTAAAGTGTTGAAATCGGTACCACCCGTGATTTGAAAAGAAATAGACGGACTAACTTTATACTTAAATAACGCCGAACTCAATAACCTATCTTTATTGGATTCATTCCGCATCTCATTGATGATCCAATAGGGATTAAGGTTAAAAGGATCGCGGTTGTTCCAGTCGTAATAGTTGCCAGCTTCGTCCTTATAATTGTCGGCTAGCCACTGCTGGTCAAATGTGGAGGCCAGTGTCATCAAATTGCTTCCGATACTGGATCGAAAACCTCCCAATGCGGGCCTGTTATTCACAAACTCTTTGACATAATTAACCTTTAGATCGACATCCAGTTTAGATCCAATTTTGCTGGTGCTTCGAAGACTGAGGTTGTTTCTATAGAGATAAGAATTGGGTACGATGTCCTGATTGCGAAGATCATTATAAGAAAAACGTATGGTATTAAGTTCAGTAACGCTCGATAGCGTGACTGTATTATTATTAGTAACGCCCATTCGATAGAAACCATCGATATTATCTTTGATAACATGATACGGACGTCTTTGTCCATCGAAATGAGGAAATTGTATTGCAGGGTCAATTTTTGCGCCCCAATTAGTATTGTTGGTGTGCTTATTGTCTGTAACACTGATGCGGCCATCTGTCCCCTGGCCATAACGATATTGGAGGTCATCTTTATGGACGGATTGTAGATCAATCGTATTGGTCGAATTGAGCTCGATAGTCCATTTTTTGTTGGATTTGCTCCCTTTCTTTGTAGTGATCAAGATAACGCCATGTCCAGCTCTACTGCCATATAGCGCAGATGCTGCCGGTCCCTTTAGCACTGATATCGATTCAATGTCGTCGGGATTTATACTGGATATCCCATCTCCAAGGTCAAAACCTCCAAATTGTCCTGCACTGGAAAAATTTGTATTATCTAGTGGAACGCCATCCACAACGTAAAGAGGCTGGTTGTTTCCTGCCATCTCTGTGTAGCCACGAAGCAGCACTCGTGTAGATCCCGAAGGGCCTGATGCTGTCTGATCGATAATAAGACCCGCGACCTTGCCCGCCAAAGAATTGATCATATTCACATCTTTAGTCTTTTGCATTTCTTCGGTAGGAACTTCTTCCATGGCATAGCCCAATACACGACGTTCGCGTTTGATACCCAGGGCGGTTACAACCACTTCAGAAATGTATTGATCTGCTAGCTGAAGTGTAATATCCAAAGTTTCGCTACGTTTCACGTTAATCTCTTGTCTCTGATAGCCGACATAGGATAGTTGTAGCAACTGTGGCGAAGATAGTGTTATGCTAAACTGACCATTGGCATCAGTTATGGTATTGATACCATCTTTTAACCCACGTACGGATACTCCAAGCATTACTTCGCCCTGCACGTTTCGTACCTGGCCACGGATAACTAGCCGTTGGTTCTCTGATGAATGATCTGCAAATATCAATATGCTTTTGCCTTTGATCTGATATGAAAGTTCTAAGGGGCGAAGTACGGTCAAAAGGGTTGTCTGAAGATCCATATTCTGAAGTGATATTTGTCCCACATTTTTGCCTTTGAGCAGGCTACTGCGAGTCAGTACATCATAGCCTGTCTGCATACGTATCTCGGAGAATACCTCGCGCAATGACAGATTTTCACCATTTATCGTAACCCGTTGTCCATACGTGCGTGCCATTAGGTAGCTCGTTGATAATAGAACCAGAGATAGAATTATTTTCATCATAATGAAAAGTTTCATCAGTCGAAGAGATCTAAATGGTATCTTCGGTTTCGAAAAAAAATACATAGCTTTGTTTTGAATGAATTGATTAATTGATCTTTACAACATTAATTGATGATTTTTCTGCTGGAGGTGTTTGCAGCACCTCTAGCAATCATTTTTCTTTTTTTATAATGGGCTTACCATAATTGTTTTCCCTGTTAGCTTTAGCTTGACGCCACTGACCTTTTCTAGCATTTGTAAGATATCATTGAGGCTATCCTTAGTAGAAATGGATCCCCAAATGGGGACATCTTTAAAGGTTGGATCGTAACTGCATTTGATACCGTATAATCGCTCTATCTTCTGTAATACGGAGACTAAACTTTCATCGTCTAAAATGAGCTTGCCATTTTTCCATGCTAGTACATGAGTAGCGTCGACTTGATTGCGTGACAAATGACCTTTTTGCTTATCATAGATAGCCTGTTCGCCAGGTCGAAGAGTCAGCGATTGTCCTGAAGGATGTTTTACATTTATTTTTCCCTCTAGTAGTGTAGTTTCCATACGAGTATCTTCTTTAAATGATTTTACATTAAAAGTCGTTCCCAATACCTGGATACTTAGTTGGTCTGCATTTAGGATAAATGGATGGTTTTTGTCCGGAGCAACCTCAAAGAGAATTTCCCCCTGCATACTTACGCGACGTTCGATGGTTGTAAAGTGACTAGGAAATTCAATAGAAGATCCTGCGTTGATATGCAGTTTAGTTCCATCTGAAAGCTGCATTGCTAAAGGAGCGCTACCAATCGGATTTACAATGGAATAATTAATTACTTCATTTGTGGAAGGCATGACTACCAAAAGATTACCTTTCATCAGGAGGTCATGATATTGGATCTGTTCATTTTTCGAATCCCACTGTTTTTGCCTCCCTTTGGAATCATTGACAACAAACACGCTGCTTGTTGGTGCTGTCATCTTCTGTAAAGGGATATCCTTGGTTTGGTGTTGGTCAGGTTTTATGAAAATGAATAGGCTACACACAATTACCAAGACTGCAGCTGCTGCTAGGGGTAACCAATATTTCCAATTGAATGGTATTGAAGTCTTCGTATGGCTTGAGATTTGTAGATATAATTGTTCCCAATCCGGTGTGCTATAGGTTATTTCGGAATGTTTTTTAGCCTGAGATTCTAAGATATCTGCTAGGATTTGCTGATGCCCATCTTGCTTTAGATAACGGTAAAATAATAGGTATTCTTGGGCATCAAGTTTACCCATAAGCCATTTATCGACAAGTGCCTCAAATTCTTTAAGGTTTATATTTTGCATATAGCGTTATTGGTTATTTCCCGTATAGTCGCTATAAAAACAAAAATGTACTAGTGTAATATCATAATTTTTTCAGATAAATACATACTTGCATAGATAAGGAGAAGGAGATCGATATTTTCTTTTAGAAATTTAGTCGCGGCCAATAAATGATTTTTGACAGTGTGAGCAGAGATACCGAGCTTTTGCGCCACTTCTTCGCGTTTTAAACCTTCCAGTTTAATCAATCGATAGATTTCCCGTTGCTTTTCAGGTAATTTGTTTAGCAAATTATTGAGCATTAAAGCCATTTCCTTGTGGTCATGCCATTCATTAATAGGATCGTATGTTTGTTCAGTGTCTACATAAGCGATAACTTTATCACGTATAATCTTTCGGAGTCTATCAAATGTTTTATGCTTAAGAATACCGTATAAATACGGTTCTAAATTTTGCACTTCAGTTGCCGCTAATTTTCTATTTTGCCACACTGATATAAAGACGTCCTGAACCGCTTCTTCTGTCGTATATTGCTCTCGTAATATGACAAAAGCGCGTTGGTACAATGACTTGCTGTATTTATCATAAAGCAAACGTAATTGTGCCTCTGATGTTAATGGCCAATAAGCAGAATCACTGTTTTCCAAAATAACGAATTATGGTTTGTAATGATCTAATTTATAAAATATGGTTGATTTATCAAGAATATCCTTCTACTTAGTTTGGATGATGAGAATAACAGCTTTATTTGGTACAAACTAGGGTCATCTTTGTTTATAGTTTTCGAAGTCGAGTGGCTCATCGTCACTTTTGGTGAAAACTACACTGATATTCTTATTACCACATCCTCCTTACAGTCTGAAAAGCCAGCTTTGCGATACATTTCGTATTAACCTTGTTTTTTGTCTGAAGTTGCTATACAGCTTTCGTAGGTGTAATCGGTCCGTTGATAGAAGTACCCGTGCTGATAATTTCGGTCAAGGCAAGTTTATGATTAAAGGAGAAATATAATAGATAATTTTACAAAGTTACAACGGATTGAGAACAACCATATCCATAAAAATTAAAGTTGTAAATTGCAAAACATGTTAACAGCAAAGCGAGGAGAAATTATTTATTATTTTGTTACGGAAAAAAAGCCAATCTCAAAACTCTTAAGAAGGATATTTGATTAAGCTAATAATAATTTTGAAATTTATATAAAATAAATTTCAACAAATGATACAAAGTAAAATAACCATACAAGAACAAGCAGAAAAAATTTGGCAGGCACTTACTAAAAAAGATCAAATGAAAGAATGGTATTTCCACATTCCTGATTTTGAGTTAAAAGTTGGCACTACATTTAACTTCTATGAACCTGGTAAAAAAAACGAATACCATCATCGCTGCATCATAAAAAAAATTGAACCAAACAAAAAATTATCGTATACCTGGACACATCCAAGCCATAGCAATGGCGAAAGCCTTGTAACATGGTTGTTGAATGAATACAACGGATCTACCGAAGTAATTTTGCAACATAATGGAATTGAAAATTTTGCAGATGCAGGTGTAGCATTTTCTCAGGAAAATTATCAAATGGGTTGGGATAATTTTTTGGCATTGCTAAAAATCTTTGTTTACGGTGTACGAAAACATAAATATGAAATCAACATCCATGCCCATGCAGAAAAAGTTTGGGATATACTTTGGAATAGCGACTCTTACACCCAATGGACAGCACCTTTTTGCAAAGGGGCATTCTATAAAGGAGAAATGAAACAAGGCAGTCGTATTCATTTTCTTTCACCTGGATTGGATGGGATGTATAGCGATGTCATCTTTTTTAAACCTCCAAATAATGCTTTGTTCCGGCACATTGGAGAAATAGAAAATGGTATAGAACTTCCCATTGACGAAAAAACAGAAAAATGGACCGGTGCTTTTGAAAATTATATTTTAACCGAAACCAACGGTATTACAACCCTCATAGCAGAAGTAGATTTAGCACCCGAGTATGCTGAAAACTTTGATAAAAATTTCCCAAAAGGATTACAATTAGTAAAAAAAATATCGGAAACAAATTCATAACAGCTAAAATCATAAAACAATGACAGCAGTAAATGTTTATCTTACCTTCAATGGTAATTGCGAAGAAGCACCACATCCCAACTATGAAAATGGTTAAAAAATTATACAAATGAATACAACACCCGAACACAACGATCGAATTGCAAAAATGACATTTGCATCCGTGTATCCGCATTACATCACCAAAGTGCAGAGAAAAGGCAGGACAATCGAAGAATTACATCAAGTAATAGAATGGCTGACAGGTTTTGACATTAAAGAACTACAAAAACTCGTTGATGAGAAAGTAACATTTGAAACATTTTTTAAGAGGGCAAAATTAAATCCTAATGCACAATTTATAACAGGAGTAATTTGTGGCTACCGAATAGAAGAAATTGAAAATTCATTAACAAGGCAAGCAAGATATTTAGACAAGTTAGTGGACGAATTGGCAAAAGGACGAAAAATGGAAAAAATCTTAAGAAAGTAAAACTTAAATGAAAACAGTAGGTAGCACAATAAACGAAATTTTGGAAAACATTCCGCAAGAAAGAAAAGGAGCATTTAAAAAACTGCACGAAGTGATTATAAAAAACCTGCCAAAAGGCTTTGAAGCAGCAATCAGTTATGGTGGTTTAGGCTATGTGGTGCCGCACAGTATTTATCCCAATGGTTATCACTGTGAGCCAATCGAGCCACTTCCGTTTGCAGGAATTGCTTCACAAAAAAATTCCATCAATTTTTACCACATGGGAATTTATGCCGACCAAAAATTATTACAATGGTTTATTGACGAGTATCCAAAGCATTACAGTAAAAAATTAGATATGGGCAAAAGCTGCATTCGGTTTAAAAAAACAGACGATATACCCTACTCACTCATTGGCGAACTGATGAAAAAAGTGAGTGTAAAAAAATGGATTGAAACTTAAAATCAATTGTAAGATTGAAAACACAATGAATGATAAATTCTGGGAATATTTCACGGGACAAAAAAACATCCTAAAGAATGTTTCATCAATATTATTGATAGATAGAATATTCCCAAAATTACTATATTAGCGCAATTTATTTTGAATACTTTAACTCAATGAATCGGGCTTTATTCTTTCCAAAATAAAAGCAGAGAATTATAAACGCTAGCATGGCAAAGATTGACATTATCCAAATTGCAAAAGTATTAAACATCTCGAAATCAACAGTATCCCGTGCATTTCGTGACGGTAGTGATATCAATTCTAAAACTAAAGAACGTATCCTCAAATTAGCTAAGGAGTTAAATTATCATCCCAATTATTACGCAAGTAATCTGAAGGAACAAAAAAGCAAAACTATTGCTATTGTACTTCCTGAACTGGCAAATAACTATTTTACACAGATTATCCAAGGGGCAGAAAGAGAGGCAAAGAAGCAGGGATATCATGTTTTGATTTTTGTTACGGATGATGATATCATGAAAGAACGTGAGTTCATTCGAAGTTTAGCTAGTGGTAGGGTTGACGGGGTAATTATGTCGGTTTCAGGTGAGTCAACAGACCATAGCTATCTTCAGACAATCAATTTTGAGCGCCTTCCAATCGTTTTATTCGATAGGATTTACGATGATATTGACCTGCCAAAAATTGTAACTGACGATTACCATAGTAGTTTTATGGCCACTGAACATCTCATTCAAAGCGGTTGTCGGCGAATTGCTTACTTCGTTATAAATAAGGAGCTATCAATTGGTAAAACTCGTTTACAAGGTTATGAAGATGCCCTGAAAAAGTATAAAATTCCAATGCGAAAAAGACTAATTGTCGATTGTTCGAATTCTTATGAGGAAAATAATGAGATCATTGAAATTGCGATAAAAAAACAGAAACCCGATGGAGTTCTCGCTTCGGTAGAGCGTCTTGCATTCTCGACCTATTATGTTTGTCAGCGTATTGGAATGAAAATCCCACAAGATTTAAAAATAATTGCCTTCTCCAGCTTAGAAATTGCTGGATTGCTGCACCCTCCACTTTCGGTTGTTCGCCAACCAGCTATTCAAATTGGAGAGAAAGCTGCCTCTACTTTGTTGAAACAGCTCTCAGGAGAAACTCTTTTGGATGATGAAAAATATGTTACTATGAACTCAGATATTGTAGTTCGTAATTCATCGCAGGTAACAGACTATTCAGCTTTAACGGTCAACGTCGAAACAGCGGCCAATAACATAAATATACCTGCCATTGTTAAGCAATAAACTGCTTGATGTTGGAATACATATTTCACTAATAATGATCCTATTACACCATTGACCAATTGTGGCAGGGTAATAAAAAGGTTGAATAAGCCCATATACAGTCCCATCTTCTTAACTGGCACAACCCCAGATAGGATAGAATAAGGTGTGGCTAGAATACTTGCCCAAGCAATTCCGACTGCAATCATGGGAATATATAATAAATTAGGATCTTGAATAAATAGAATGGATATTAATCCTATTCCAGAGATACCTAATGCTAACATATGAGTTTTCTTTTTTCCAATTGCATGGTATAGCCTGGGAAGGAGTAATGCAAAAATAGTTGCAACTAGGTTGTATACGCCAAACAAGACTCCTGTAAGGTTTCCTGCATCAGCATAACCGACAGATGAAGTATCAGTAGGTGACAAATGATAAATATGTTGTGCTATTGCGGGGGTAGTGAATACCCACATAGAAAACAGTGCAAACCATGAGAAAAATTGGACGAGCCCCAATTGTTTCATTGCCTTTGGCATATTTCTAAAATCTTTAAAAATCGAGGTGAAGCTATGACTATGAGTTTCTGTTTCCTCTTCATTTTCGTCGAAAGATTTTAGTTCTTCCGGAGTATATTCTTTCGTTGTAATTACTGTCCATAGAAGTGAAAGAACCAAAACAATGGCTCCAGCATAAAAGGACCAAATGACATTATCAGGAACATGCCCCTGCCCTGCTACCTTGCTGACGCCGAAGTATTGTGAGAGAACATAAGGTAAAAATGAACCTACAATTGCCCCAGCTCCTATAAGAAAAGTCTGAACGGCATAACCATAGCCATGTTGTTCTTTAGGAAGATTGTCAGCAACAAGTGCACGGAAGGGTTCCATTGAAACATTGAATGCAACATCCATAATCATCAACATTCCAGCCCCTATGAGCAATGGTGGTAGTAGTAAGGTTAACACTGAAGCGTTAGGTATCAATGCCAAAGCAGCTGCAGCAACTAAAGCCCCCCCTAAAAAAAAAGGTCTTCGCCTACCCAGACGTGTCCAAGTTCTATCCGAGAAGTATCCTATAATAGGTTGAATTAACATGCCTGATAGAGGGGCAACTAACCAAAAAAGAGATAAATGCTCTACATCTGCACCAAAGGTTTGGAGTATTCTCGAAGCATTACCTGTTTGAAGCGCGAATCCGAACTGTATTCCAAAGAATCCAAAGCTCATATTAAAGATTTGGGTACGAGTAAGCCTTGGCTTTGATCTTTTAGCTGTCTTTTGCATGATTTATTGTTTAATTGGCTTCAGAAATGTAAATTAAAAAACAATATTGTCTTCATAATATTATTTTTCCAATATTCCCAACTATGTCCACCCTCAAACTCTTCATAATCATGTTCAATATTAGCTTCTTGAAGTTGTGAATGCAGGTTTCTGTTAAATTTCAACAAAAAATCTTCCTTTCCACAATCGAAGCGAAAAGGTTTCAATTGATTCCTATTAGCAATCAAACTATCTATTAAGGATAATTCTCTATCTATTTCATAAAAGTTAAGATCTTCTTCAACAAATAGTGAAAATTCGGATATTGTAGTGATGCTTGATAATCCTGAAAAAGCTGAAAATAGCTCTGGATGTCGACTTCCTAAACGAATTGCACCATAACCACCCATTGACAAACCGGCAATAAAGAATTTAGAATCTTCAGTTATATAATTTTGAGCAACTTGACGGGCAGCTTGAATTACATCCTCAATAATCCATTTTTCAAAATCCAGCTCCTGATGTTTAACATATCCGGATCCGTCACCCCATAATCCATCTGAAGGCATTAGAAGAATCATAGGCTTTAAGGTCCCGTTTTTTGTTGCCTCGTCCACTTGTTCATGTACTCCAGAGCTTAAAGCCCAGCTCCAGGCGCTACCATATACGCCATGGAGCAATATGATAACAGGAACATTGATAGGGCAGTTTTCCGGGATATATATACACATATCTCCACGACCTTTCAGATTTTGAGATTTGAGGGTTATAAAACTTAAATTTTTGATTCCAAAATCAGGATTTGATTGTTCTATTGACCTAAATTTATTTTCCATAATTTTTTATTAAAACACGATAACTCCCTTTGCATTCTTCCCTGTTAGCATATCTTCAAAAGCTTGAGGAAGTTGTTCCAAGTGGTATCTCGAGGTGATCATTTCATCCAATAGTAATTCTCCATTTTGGTAATGCTGAATGATACGGTCGAAATCCTCATTCGGATTACATTTGCCGTATAGTGGATTTAAATAGAGTTTATCCCATTCAAATAAATTCATGTCGAATGATATTTCCTGTTCAATTCCACTTACTTGAATGGCAGTTCCAGCATTTCGTACCATGGCTAATGGAGCTGCACCCAACTCGGGTTTGGCGGTACATTCAAAAGCATAATCAGCTCCTCTACCCCCACATAATTTCTTTACCTGTTCAGCCATTAACAACAAACCTAGGTCATTCCGATCGGCTTGAAAACAATGAGTCGCACCAAATTGCTTAGCCATTTCTAATCGATTTGGATTAATGTCAATGGCAATAATCTTTTCCGCTTTGCAAATCTTAGCGCCTTGAATAACACTTAAACCAACACCTCCAGTTCCAAGTACCACAACGGAACTTCCTGCTTTAACTTTTCCGGCGTTTACTACAGATCCATAGCCAGTCATAACTCCGCAACCAATGATTGCCGCACATTCAAAGGCAAGATTTTCTGTCTGAATCTTTGTTACAGCTGCAGCTTTTACTAAGGTGTATTCAGAAATAGTTCCGATGTTAAAAGAGCGTTCAATTTTCTTATTTTGCCATAAACACCCTGCGGCATGTGCATGTCCCAAATTTGAAGCGTGTCCTTGACCGGTAACAGGTGAGGATTTCTCGCAAATATGAAAGTTCTTTAGGTTGCACTGAAAACAATGCATACAGGGGATGGCCCAATTTAATAAGACCTTGTCGCCTGGTTTTACATGTGTTACCGATAGACCTACTTTTTCAACAATTCCCGCACCCTCATGACCTAAAATTAAAGGCTTATTCCAGCTTAAGGAGTCATAATCAGTATGGCACAATCCTGCAGCCATAATCTTTACGAGAACTTCATCTGTTGCAGGGTGACCAATTTTAATCTTATCTATAAAATATTTGCCTTTACCGTCAGTAATAGCTGCTTTACATATCAACATCATTTTTTTTGAAATAGAAATTTAAAGGGAATATCCAGTCGTTTTGACCATGCAACTTCATTATGCGGATCTTCTGGGAATTCTTTGTACAAGACAGAGATCTGTTTGTCTTTTTCTAATAATTCCTTTACCTGTTGATTGCTTGTAAGAAAATCATAATCCAAATCCTTTCCACCACAATCAAAATAAATCATGCTGTTGTGTAATGGTTTAAGATCAGACTTAATTTTTTGTATCAAATGACCATCGTCAAAGTAAAATCCACTTGACAAACAAGCCGCTTTCGAAAATACTTCAGGATAATTATAGATGGCGTAAAAAGAGATAAGACCCCCCATAGATGAGCCAATAATCCCCGTGTTTGAACGGTCAGTTTTTGTTCGGTAGTTTTTGTCAATAAAGGGTTTTAATTCAGTGACGATAAATTTTAGGTAGTTATCGCCCTCAGGGGTTCCATTATATTCAATCCAACGATCTTTTGTATTAGCTATGCCTACAATAATAAATTCCTCTATCTCTCCTTTACGCATAAGACTATCTGCAATCTCGTCCATACGCCATTCACTTCCACTTAAATTCGTATGGTCAAATAGGTTCTGACCATCATTTGCGTATAATACGGGATATTTCTTATTTGGATTAGAGGCATAATTTGGTGGTAACCATACAACAACGTTACGAATACTACGCAAGTAAGTGCTGGCAAAATTATGATGATAACGTACAGTTCCAACTATACTTCTTTGGTAGATATCATTCCAGTTAGTTGGATTTAGAATAATTGTAGTGTCCTTCGTGATTTTCAGCGTGACAGGTTTCGCACTTTGGCCATTGCTGTTGTATAGGGCCTCTTCGAAGTAGGAACCTCTAGTAATTTTAAACTCTAGATCGGTGTTTGTCGGAAAAGAATAAGTGCCTTCCCAAACATTGTTTCCAATAGATTTAAGTGCTTTACTTTTCGGATAAATCCAAAAACCCCAGATACCCTGATTTCCAATTGGGATAACTGAATCTTGAGCGGGAGTTGTCGGTGGAGCATTTACACGAATAGTAAGCTTGGATTCTTGTGCAAAAGCAGCTAAAGATAAGCCGAAAAGCAAAAATAATAAGGTTATTTTATTCATATCTATTTATAAATTGGTAAAACTAAATATTAGTTTTCATCGATATTATTTCATTGTATATATGGGTTATTTTGGAAAATTGACTTACTTTGATAATTAAAAAATCCATAACATGCAAAAAGCAAAACCCGAGATATTACAGAATGGCCTTCAAGAGTCTTTTCTTATTAGGACTTTTGGTCATGAGGCTTTTTTAGCTCCTTATCATTATCATCCAGAATATGAAATAACCTATATTATTCATGGAAAAGGCAAACGCTATATTGGCAATAGGCTTGACGATTTCAGTGACGGTGACTTTGTATTAATTGGTCCAAACCAACCTCATTGTTGGAAATTAGACCAAGATGATCCAAAGGCGAGTGCAGTTGTTATTCAATTTACTCATGAATTCCTTGGACAAGATCTCTTTGAAAAACCAGAATTTTCTACTATCAACACCCTTTTAAAAGAAAGTCAGGCAGGACTTGCCTTCGATCAACCTAAGAAATTAACAAAATATATTCTACGTCTTCGTAAATCACAAGGGGTCGAAAGAATTTTAAACTTTTTAGAGCTATTGAATGAACTCTCCAAACAAAATTATCATCAAATTAATATAGGTGCGTTGGAAAACGGAAACAACAATATCGAGACCAACAGAATCAATATTATCATGGCCTATATAGTTAAGAACTTTAAGAATGATATAAGTTTGGATGATGTTGCCAATGTAGCCAATTTGACCCCAAATGCATTCTGTAAATATTTCAAAAAACTTACCCGGAAAACCTTTGTTGATATGGTTGTCCAATATAGGATGAATCATGCCGTTCATCAGTTGTTACATACAGATGATTCCGTCAGTTCCATTGCTCTGACTTCGGGATTCAATGATATGTCTTATTTTTATAAAACATTCAAAGCGAAAATGGGCATGAGTCCATTGGCCTATAGAAAGAAGTTTATGGATTAAAAAACAGCTAATTAATCATCCATACCTGAGTGCTAAATGCCTGAATGCCTATTGCTTGTTTCCCTTCTGCGAATTCACCTATATTCTTTCCAAATACAAGCTCTGGTTTCCCTTTTTCTATAGCTAGTTCAATCTGTTCTTCATTTGCTGAAAGGTTAACCAGAACCAATGCCCTGTCTTTTCCATTATCACGATAAAAGCTGACTATATCTTTGCTTAAGTTAGGTACTGATTGATAACCTCCATTGATCAATACAGGATGTTCTTTTCTTAGCTTTATAAATGTTTTATAAGTGTTCAATAAAGAATTAGAATCAACTTCTTGTTCTTCAACCGATATTCCATCATCGCTTTTTAAAGTACTTGTTTCCCACCAAGGGCCTGAGTCTCGATACCAATAAGTCATTCCAGGGGAATCTTTGTTTTTATTCCATTCAAAAGCTTCGCGATATGGGATTTCGTTCGCATCGGTAATACCTCCGTATTTACCAAAGAAACTTTCTCCAAGCATTCCTATTTCTTGTCCATAATAAATCGAGGGAACCCCACCAAGGAGTAAGTTTAATGCAGCCCCGACCTTTTCTTTCCCTTTGTCCTGCTTTACAGCACTTGAGAAACGTGGAATATCATGGTTTTCAATAAAAAGAATCTGATTTTTGCCAGCAGGCGTATCGCCAAAGGTAGTATCGGCATAAGCCATAATCTTTTCCTTATTCATTGTTCGAATAGCTTGTTGAATTCGGAATCCAAATACCCAATCTACCTTCGCTTTGGTTAAATAGTCCATTCCATAGGATCCCCAATCGGCTTGTTCTGCCATAATATGGATGTTTGGATTAATTGATTTCAAAGTGTCAATTAATGGAACCCAAAAATCGCTGAATAAATTAGTTAGACGCCCTTTATTATCAAGATCGTCCATCATATGATCCAAACGGAAGCCATCGACTCCATCCTCGAAATTACCATCTTTATTAGGATCCAGCCAGTAAGAAAAAAGGTCTTTGTTATATTTAATGACATTTTTGTTTAAAAGATTCACAGTAGTAATCTTCCTTCTTTGCCCATCATATCCCAATAAATCATAAAGATCAAATACGATTGATGAGGGCTTCAGCTGCTCTTTATCATCATATAGAATATAATCCGAATAAACTGATTTTGGGTTGCCATAGGAATCCTTGTACCAGAGATGGTCCTCCGTGACATACTGAGTTTCCATATCCATATAAAGTTTCATCCCTCGGCGATGCATTTGCTGGATTAGGGCGAGATAGTCCTCTTTTGTGCCATAAGTTGAATCAATTTTATCAAAATCACTAGAATAATAATTGTGGTAATAAACAGATTCATACAAGGGAGTCATAAGAATGGAAGTCACGCCAAGATCCTGTAGGTAATCAAGTTTTTGCTGGATACCGGCAAGATCTCCATGTTGATCTCCGTTACTATCGAAAAAACTACGTTGAAAGACATGATAAATAATCTCATCCCTGATCTTATCCTTATCATTTTGTTTTTCCTGACAGCTTGTCAATACGACAATAGTGCATATAGAAGAAAAGGAAAACAAGATGATCAACTTTTTAATTTTAATCATTCTATCTGAATTTATAAAAGTACAGGATTGATTTCAGAATCTGCTAAGGAGCCAGCTTCTTTACCCATCAGCCATTGTTGGCGGTCGTTTTCTTGCCATTTATGCTTCGATTCGGTCACTTTTGCCCCATCAGCATAATAGATTATGGTCATTACAGCACGCATCTTCTCAGAAGAATTTCCTGGTGCATTGTGGATGGTATATCCATAGTGGAATGTCGCGTCACCTGCATTCATATACGCTGGTTGTGAAATAGAAAAGTTCTTTTCTTTTACATAGTCAGAAAAGGTCTTCTCCGATTCATCGGAAATAATAATGTCTGAAACATTGTTTTCTTTATGTGATCCAGTGGCAAAAGTTAACATGCCCATCTCAGCATTGGGAATATCTACTAATGGCATCCACATGGTAATCGTGTTATTTGTATCCAATGGCCAATAATTTTGATCTTGATGCCAAGGAGTTGGACCACCACCTGCTTCTTTAAACAGAGCCTGATCATGATAAAGACGTACATTTTCAACCCCTAAGAGCTCAGCTGCAATTTTAGCAAAGCGTTTTGCTGTAACAAAGCGTTTAACATCTTGATCTACTCGCCATAGGTTCATGATTTGAAGAAACGCTTTACCATATGTGTCCCGATCTTCAAGTTTTCTTTTCTCCTCATTATGTTTATCTGCGGCCTTGCCAATGACTTCGCGGAAATGTTCTACGGTTTCTTTGTCAAGAACATCACGGATTAATATATGACCATTTTCTTGGAATTCAGCTGTCTGGCTAGATGAAATAGGTTTAAACTCATCGAGAATCAGATTCTTTGTTGTACTCATGATTTATAAATTTGGTTTATACACAAAGTTAATGGACAAATTATCTAGAGTCTCGGGGGAATTTAATCATAAATATAGCTTATTTTATCCTATTTAATTTTGATATAGCATAAATTGATAAAATAACCTCTATCAAATCAGCGTAAATTTTTAGTATGTTTTTATTGTAAATGCAAGATTTTAAGAAGAAAACGCAATTATTTTCGGGAACGGTTTCGTTTAATTTGACAATTATAGCGAAAACTTCGTATTGATTTTATTTTTCAACTACCTACAAATAAGACAATTAACATAAAATATGTGCGATTTTTTACTGAAAATAAAAAAAATGAAAAAATATTTTTTTTATGATATTTCTATAATAACTTAGTAACAACCAATAGGAGGTAATGCATGCCTTCCGATTATAAACAAAAAAGATATGATTAGGGATTTTTACAATTGGCATTTTCGGCTAATAATTATCTTCATCTTCAGTTTTCAATTTGTTTCTGCCCAACAGAATTTACTACTTTCAGGTAAAGTTCTCGATGATGCAGGCGCTCAATTAGCTGGAGCAACGGTACGTATTAAAGGCACAAACAAGCAAGTTTCTACAGATTTATCTGGAAACTATGTTTTTCAAGGTCTTTCAGCTGGAACAATTATCGTTGAGGCTTCTTATGTAGGTCATGCAACTTCTGAACAACGCATTAATCTGAATGCTTCTGAAACATTGAATTTTACTCTTTCTTCAAAGGCAGCTGAAATCGGAGAAGTTGTGGTGATAGGTTATGGTTCTGTTGAACGAAAGCATGTGACAGGATCTGTTTCTAATGTTCAGTCAAAAGATTTTCAAAAAGGAGCAATTACGTCACCAGATCAGTTAATTCAGGGAAAGGTATCTGGTGTTTCTATAACATCAAATGGAGGCTCACCTGGTGCAGGAAGTACGATTCGTGTTCGTGGTGGTGCGTCATTATCCGCAAGTAATACCCCGCTAATCGTTGTCGATGGCAACCCATTAAGTGGTAACAATGTTGCTGGATCCGCAAATCCACTTTCATTGATTAACCCTAATGATATCGAGTCTATGACAATCTTAAAAGATGCAAATGCTACGGCGATTTATGGATCCAGAGCCTCAAATGGTGTGATTATTATCACTACTAAAACAGGTAAAATTGGCAGACCTAAACTTACTCTTTCCACTGTTAACTCTCTATCGGCAATAGCAAATCAGGTAGATGTATTGACAGCTGATCAAGTGAGATCATTTGTAAATGAAAAAGGTACAGCTGCTCAAAAAGCATTTTTAGGAAAAGGAAATACCGATTGGCAGAGTCTGATCTATCATAATGCTTTTACTACAGATAATAATATAACCCTGTCTGGAGGATTGAAAAATATGCCTTATCGCGTTTCGATTGGGCACCTAGAACAAGCTGGTATTCTAAAAACTGATATGTTAAACAGAGGTACCATGGGAGTGAATCTTTCTCCTCGTTTCTTTGATAATCATTTGAAACTTGATATCAACTTCAAAGGAACAATGACCAGTCAGGAATTTGCAAATACTAGTGCTATCGGATCGGCAATAGTGTTTGATCCTACTCAAGAGGTTTATGATTCCACCAGCCCATACGGTGGATTTTTTGAATGGCAGGAAGGTGCGGTTCCAAATTCACTATCTCCAAGAAATCCGGTTTCTCTTCTAGATAACTATAGAAATAGAGGCGCTGCTAATAGAAGTATAGGTAATGCGCAATTGGATTACTCATTTCACTTTTTACCTGAATTGCATGCTAATATCAATGTTGGTTATGATATTGCCTCTGGTAAAGGAGCAACAAGTATCCCTGATTTTGCAGCATCCAACTTTGCAAACAAAGGCTTCTTCCAGCGCTATAAAAGTAAATTAAATAACACCTTTATCGAAGGTTATTTAAGTTATATTAAAGATATCAAAAGCATCAATAGTAATGTCAATGTTACTGCTGGTTATGGATACTATGATAACAAGGAAACCAAATATAACTTCGGTTCTTTCAATGCACATAATGATGTGTTGACTACACCAACATTTCCCGATGTAGTTGAGCAAAACAGATTGTTATCCTATTATGGCAGGTTAATTTATTCTTTTGCAGATCGCTATATTCTTTCCGGAACTATCCGTGCGGATGGATCTTCTAAATTTAATCCTGATGGTCGTTGGGGTATATTCCCTTCGGCGGCCTTTACCTGGCGTATCAAAGGAGAGAATTTCTTGAAAAATAACAACAGTATCTCTGACTTAAAACTTCGTGTAAGTTATGGTGAGACTGGAAATAAAGATGGGATTTCTAATTATGGATTTATCCCAAGCTATTATTACAGTTCTAATGAGGCGCAATACCAAGTCGGGAACCAATTTTACCATGTTTATTCTCCAATCGCATACGATAAAACGTTGCGTTGGGAATCGACTACGACGACCAATATCGGTTTAGATTATGGTTTTTGGGGCGGTCGTATCTCAGGTAGCATTGATGCGTACAACAAGAAAACAAAAGATCTTTTAGCAACTATTGAAATCCCGGTTGGCACGAACTTCAGTAATCAGTTGCTAACGAATGTCGGTAATATGGAAAACCGCGGTATTGAAGGTAGCATCAATCTCCAGGCAATCAAATCTGAAAACTTCAATTGGGATCTTGGTTTCAATATGACCGTTAACAAAAGTAAGGTTACTAACCTGACTCTAAACGATAATCCTGGTTACCAATTGGCGGCAGGATGGGTTACAGGTGGTACTGGAAATGTGATTCAATACCATACGGTAGGCCTAGCACCATATCAATTCTTTGTGTATAAACAAGTTTATGATCAACAAGGCAATCCTTTGGAAGGCGTATATGAAGATTTGAATGGAGACGGTGCTGTTACTCCTGCGGATCGCTATTATTACAAAAAACCAACTCCAGATTATTTCATGGGCTTTACAACCTCTATCAACTTCAAACGTATTACACTTAATACTGTATTGAGAGCGAGTTTTGGAAATTATATGTATGATAACATATCATCCAACTTTGGAATTGCGCGAAATATCTTGAATACTTCTCGATTCATAAATAATGCTACTACAGATATTTATAATACCAATTTTAACAATAATCAATATCATAGTGATTACTATATTCAAAATGCATCTTTCTTACGCATGGATAATTTAGGATTGATCTATAATGTAGGAAATCTTGATAAAGAAAAGACGATTACTATGACGATCAATGCAAACGTTCAAAACGTATTCACTATTTCAAAATATAAAGGAATTGATCCGGAAATATTTAATGGAATTGACTACACCATGTATCCAAGGCCACGAGTATATTCATTAGGCTTAAACTTTGGGTTCTAATAATTAAATAAGAAATCATGAAAAGATTAATTAAAAACACCATTTGGGGTAGCGTGCTAATCTTGTCAATAAGCTCATGTAGTAAGAATTTATTGGATTTAACTCCCAAAAATGACATAACAGCCGATCAGGTTTACAGTTCCGAACAAGGTTATAAAGAAGCGTTCCTTAAAATCTATGGAAGTTTATCTATGACCTCAGGAGGAGGTGAAGGTGCAAGTGATTTAGCCGGTATAGACCCTGGACAATCAGACTTCCTCCGTCTCTATTGGAATATACAGCAATTGACTTCTGACGAGACATTATGTGGCTGGAACGACCCCGGTGTACCTGACATGGTATACGGAACTCCTGATGCTGACAACATTATGGTTAAGGGTCTTTATACTCGTTCTCTGTATACAATTACTGTCGTAAATGAATTCTTGAGAGAAAGCACACCTGAAAAACTTTCTTCTAGAGGTATCAACAATACGTCAGATATCGAAGCTTATCGGGCTGAAGCTAGGTTTGTCAGAGCTTATCAATACTGGGTTCTTTTGGATCTGTTTGGAAACCCTCCTTTTATTACTGAGGATAATACTATCGGTAAGGTGTCTCCAGAGCAAATCAAACGTACAGATTTATTCAATTATATAGAAAAGGAATTGTTGGAAATTGAACCTCTTATTACAGCCGCTAAACAAAACGAATATGGTCGAGCAGATCAAGGTGCAGTTTGGACTTTACTAACTAGACTTTATCTAAATGCGCAAGTTTACAGTGGCCAAGCCAAATATAGTGAAGCTATCGCTTACGCGAACAAAGTAATAAATGGCGGTTATGCTTTGTCCAGTAGCTATGCAAATTTATTCCTTGAAGATAATAACGCAACAAGCAAAGATGAAATAATCTTCTCTATCAATTTTGATGGTGTCAAAACAAGAAATTATGGTGGTACTACCTTCATAATCAATTCACTGATTAATGGGGAGATGAATCCTGTTTCATACGGGGTACCAACTGGTGGCTGGGGTGGTAATCGCGCAACAAAAGCGCTTCCTTTAGCATTCCCAGATTATACTGGAACGACAGATAAACGAGCAATGTTCTTCGGTGACAAAATAGAAAATGATGAGTTAGGAGAGTTTAAGGATGGATTGCGAGTTACTAAATTTAAGAATGTTAAGTCGGATGGTTCTGCTGGGGCATCACAAGGTGGGACTTTCAGTTCATTGGATTTCCCTTTGTTCAGATTGGCCGATGTCTATTTAATGTATTCTGAAGCTGTTTTGCGTGGAGGTACTGGGGGTTCAACGGCTCAAGCATTAAACTATTTTAACCAGATCAGACGGAGAGCATATGGAAATACAAATGGGAATGCATCTGCAATTACCTTAGACGATATCCTGAACGAAAGAGCGCGCGAATTGTATTTCGAAGGTTACCGTAGAACCGATTTGATCCGTTTTGGAAAATTTACAGGTAGCAACTACATCTGGCCATGGAAGGGTGGTGCAAAAAATGGAAGATCAATCGAAGACTTTAGAAGTCTGCTTCCTTTGCCATCATCGGATATTATCGCCAATACTAATTTAACACAAAATCCAGGCTATTAACATCAATACGTAGAAATTATGAACCTAAGGAATAAACTTCTGATATTATTTTGTCTTAGTACTTTGATACTAGCCTCTTGTGGGAAAGATGAGGTAAAGACAGTAGCTGAGAATGGCAAGTCAGGTAGCCTTACCAGTTCGGCTAGCACAGTAAATCTGACAAAAGAAACATTAAACGATAAGGTAATTGAATTTACATATACAACATCTGATTTTGGATATAATGCAGGTATCACATATTCTCTGCAATTCGGAGAGAAAGGAACTAATTTTTCCCCAGCTAGAGAGGTGGTATTTGCCAATGGAATTGTATCGAGATCTTATACGGGCATGGAGCTGAATAGCCTTTTATCAGCAATGAATCTACCTTTTGATTCCAATTCTGATATTGAAGTACGATTAAAATCAAGTATTTCAAGCAATATCGCTGTCTACAGCAATGTAGTGAATATAAATACCAAACCTATTCCCCTGACTAGTTGGATTTATCTCCCTGGAGATTATCAAGGCTGGGATCCTACAACTGCTGATAGTTTGATTTCTGCTACCGGAAATGGAATTTATAAGGGTATTATTAATTTCCCTACAAAGGGATCCGGATTTAAGATCACTACCGGTAAAAATTGGAATATCAACTTTGGTGATGGAGGAAATGGAACTATAAGTCCAACTGGCGGAAACTTCCTCACCCCTTCAAAAGGAACTCTATTATTGACCATGGATATGAATAGCAATACCTGGACCATTGAAACGATTGCAATCTGGGGGATGATTGGAGATGCGGTGCCTAATTCAAATTGGGCTGTAGATGCAGATATGAAATTTGTAAACGACGGAAATGACAATTGGGTTCTAAAAACAAACCTGAATCCAGGCGAGTTTAAATTTCGTAGAAACCATGATTGGGGAACTAATTTAGGCGGGAGTAATGGTACACTGGCTTTAGCTGGAGCGAATATCAAAGTGACCGAAGCCGGAAACTATACAATTACAATGAACCCAACTGCTTTAACTTATTCAATCATTAAAAACTAAACAATAAACAAATATGAGAATCATTATTGCCATAACCTTTATTTGTTTTCACCTGGTTTCTTTCGCTCAAGTGGACCGAATAGAGCCTTTAAATTGGTGGGTTGGAATGAAAAATCCAAATGTTCAATTATTGATCTATGGCGATAATATCTCTAGAAAGACAGTTTCAATTGACTATCCTGGAGTTGAGCTTATAAAACAAAGCTCAGTTGAAAACCCTAATTATATTTTTCTGGATATTAAGATTGCCCTTAATTCAAAGGCAGGAAAGATACCTTTGGTCTTTAAGGAAGCTGGACAGAAAGATTTTGTGAAACCTTATGAATTAAAGGTCCGTGATGACTCAAAGCGAGCTTTGCAAGGTGTAAATTCTTCAGATTTTGTTTATCTAATTATGCCGGATCGCTTTGCAAATGGAGACCCTTCTAATGATAGGGTTAAAGGCATGGCCGATCAAACGCTCAATCGTGACAGTATGTATCATAGGCATGGTGGAGATTTGCAAGGTGTTATCAATAATCTTGATTATTTAAAAGAATTAGGAGTTACAGCTTTGTGGTTGAATCCGGTGTTGACAAATGATCAACCATTAACCTCCTATCATGGTTATGCAAATACAGAGAATTATTTTGTTGACCCACGATTTGGCGGAAATGAAGCTTACAAAAACCTGATCGAAGAATGCCATAAGAGAGGAATCAAAATGATCCAAGACTTAGTACATAATCATTTTGGTACTGAACACTTCACGATCAAAGATATGCCAATGAAAGATTGGGTGCATCAATGGGATACTTTCACTAAAACTAATTATCGTGAACAGGTGCACATGGATCCATATGCTGCTAAAGCTGATAAAGATATAATGCTGAATGGTTGGTTTGATAGATATATGCCAGATATGAATCAGAATAATTCCTATGTGAAGAATTATATTACTCAAAGTCATATTTGGTGGATTGAAGAAATGGGAATCGATGGTTTCCGCTTGGATACATATGCTTATAATGATCTAGATTTTATGGCTGAATGGGGAAAAGTTATTGATGAGGAATATCCTAAGATGACTTATTTTGGAGAAACCTGGGTTCATGGAATTCCTAACCAAGCTTACTTTACAAAATCAGACAAGATTAATCAGGGAATAAATACGAAACTGCAAGGTGTTACTGATTTTCAAGCTTATTGGGCTATTAATGAAGCCTTAAATGGTAAATTCGGTTGGATGGATGGAGTGGTCCGATTGTATAATACATTTGCAAGTGACTTTATGTATGAAGATCCTTATCGCAATGTAGTATTCCTAGATAATCATGACCTGAGCCGTTATCTTTCGGTAGTAGGTGAAGACTTCAAAAAGTATAAATCTGGGATTGCTTGGTTATTAACAACTAGAGGAATTCCTCAGCTATATTATGGTACGGAAATTTTAATGAAAAACTTTGCTAGTCCAGCTGGCTTAGTTCGGGAAGATTTTCCTGGAGGATGGCCTAAAGATAGATCGAATAAATTCAGTGTTGAAGGTCGTACTGAAAAAGAAAATGAGGCATTTGTTTTTGTTAAAACTTTAGCAAATTACCGCAAAAATAACCCGGTTTTACAGAGTGGCAAAATGCTGCAATTTATTCCAGAAGATGGAATATATGTCTACTTCCGCTATAACAAAGATAAAAGGGTAATGATTGTTATGAATAGCAAACAAGAAAATATAAAACTTAATACCAGACGCTATCAAGAAGGAATTGGCTTATATCATAAAGCCTTAAATGTTGTAAGTGGAGAAACTCTTGAGAATATTAAGGAAATGGAAATCCCTGGAATAAGTACACAGGTATTTGAGTTAAAATAAATAAAAAATGAGATTAAAAGCATGTTTGTTCGATCTGGATGGGGTATTAGTAGATACTGCAAAATATCATTTCCTGGCCTGGAAACAATTGGCAAATTCCCTCAGTTTTGATTTTACGGAGGAAGAAAATGAGCAATTGAAAGGAATAAGTAGAGTAGAAAGTCTTAGAAAAATCCTGTCATGGGCAAAGCTGGAAATCCCACAGGAGAAACTAGATGAGCTTGCAAGTCTGAAGAATAGCTGGTATGTCGAGATGATCTCAGGAATGACTGAAAATGAAGTATTACCAGGAGCCCGGCGCTTACTTGAAGAACTTAAAGAAAACAATATTAAAATTGGTTTGGGTTCAGCCAGTAAAAATGCAAAATTAATATTATACAATACTGGTTTGACCCCCTATTTTGAAGCTTTGGTTGATGGTAATTTAGTTAATAAATCTAAGCCAGATCCTGAAGTCTTTCTTAAAGGTGCCGAATTGCTTGCTGCAAGCCCAGACTCATGTGTGGTATTTGAGGATGCAAGTGCCGGAGTAGAGGCCGCCCTGAACGGAGGTATGAAAGTAATAGGAATTGGTTCAGAGAGGGAGCTTGGGAGAGCCCAATTAGTAGTAGAAAATTTAACAAAAATCGATTTGAAAACCATTCAAAATCTATTCTAGAAACCACATAATTATTGATTTATGAAAAATTATATCCAAGCCGATCCATGGAATATTATCGAAGAGGGCTTTGATCCAAAACTAAACAAGATCTCTGAAAGTTTATTTAGCATCGGTAATGGTAAAATGGGACAACGTGCAAACTTTGAAGAATTTTATTCAGGTGAAAGTTTGCAAGGCTCATACGTGGCAGGTATATACTTTCCAGACAAAACAAGAGTTGGTTGGTGGAAAAATGGTTACCCTCCAACATTTGATAAAGTGATCAATTCAACCAACTGGATTGGGATAGATATTTATATAAATAATACATTATTCGATCTTGCGAATTGTCAGATTAAGCATTTTAAAAGAGTCCTAAATATGAAAGAGGGCTATTTGCAAAGGACTTTCATTGCAAGTCTAGATACAGGTCAAGAAATTGAAGTTAATACAATTCGTTTTTGCAGTATTGCAGATGATGAAATTGGAGCAATAAAATATACGATTACAGCCCTGAACTTCAATGCTGAATTTAAAGTTGTGTCCAAATTAGATGGGGATATCTCAAATCAGGACAGTAATTACGATTTTAAGTTTTGGGATGCTGTTTGTGATAATCAATCCGAAAATGGGATATTTTTGCAAACCAAGACCTTAAAAACAGAATTCGATCTTTGCGTGGGCGCACATACTGATATTTACATAAATGGAAAATCTGCCGAAATATCAAAGTATGGAATAAGTCAGCGATCTAAATATATTGCTGAAGAGTTTCAATTTTCTGCTAATGCAGGAACCGAAATCAAAATTGTTAAAATTGCTTGTATCCAATCCTCTTTGAATCATCAAACCGACCAACTACTAACAGATTGTGAGTCAAAAATTTCCGCCATAACAAAAATGGGGTTTGAAAATCTATTTGAAGATCAAAAGAAAGCGTGGGAAAGTAAATGGCTACAAAGTGACATACAAATTGAAGGTGATGTGAAAGCTCAACAAGGAATTAGGTTTAATATCTTCCAATTATTTCAAACCTATACGGGTACAGATTCAAGATTGAACATCGGCCCAAAAGGATTTACTGGGGAAAAGTATGCTGGAGCAACCTATTGGGATACCGAGGCATATTGTATTCCATTTTATCTTGCCACAACTCCCCAGGAGGTTGGAAGAAATCTATTGATTTATCGTTATAATCATCTGCAAAAGGCAATCGAAAATGCGCAGATGCTAGGCTTTATTCATGGAGCAGCTCTGTATCCAATGGTTACAATGGATGGAACAGAAAGTCATAATGAATGGGAGATCACTTTCGAAGAAATTCACAGAAATGGGGCAATAGCATATGCCATTTTCAATTACATTAATTACACCCAAGACTGGAACTATTTACAAGAATATGGTTTAGAGGTATTGATTGCAATCGCCAGATTTTGGGCTCAACGTGTCAATTGGAGTGAAGACCGACAAAAATATGTAATGCTGGGAGTAACAGGGCCTAACGAATATGAAAATAATGTCAATAATAATTGGTATACGAACTATTTGGCAGTTTGGTGTTTGAAGTATACCCAAGAAGCGATGAAGTATGTGGAAGATAATAACAAAGTACACTCGGATAATATTCTAAAAAAACTTGATTTTAATGATAGTGAACTTACACAATGGAAGGAGATTGTTGAGCACATGTATTATCCTTACAATGAAAAGCTAAAAGTTTATCTTCAGCAAGATGGTTATATGGATAAGGAACAATGTTTGGTGAAGGACCTGTCTACATCTGAAAGACCCTTGAATCAAAAATGGAGTTGGGACCGGATACTTCGCTCATGCTTCATTAAACAAGCAGATGTATTGCAAGGTATGTATTTTTTTGAAGATGACTTTGATCTTGAAGAGATACGCAGGAATTTTGACTTCTATGAACCACGTACAGTTCATGAAAGTTCACTCTCTCCATGTATACATAATATTTTAGCAGCAAAACTTAAAGATGAATCACGGGCATATGAGTTCTATCTTCGGACCGCAAGGTTAGATTTGGATGATTATAATAATGATACTGAAGATGGATTACATATTACATCAATGGCAGGGACCTGGATGAGCATTGTACAGGGATTCGCGGGAATGCGTATCAAAAACGATCAGCTTTATTTCCAACCATTTCTTCCTAAACAATGGGAATCATTTACGTTCCATATCGGCTTTAGAGGAAATATTCTATCGTTCAAAATCAGCAAAGGATTTATGGAGATTGAGAACAAAGCTAATCAAGAGATTAGCTTAATGGTAGGAGCTGCATCCTATTCGATTTCCGCAGAATCATCATTAAAAATAAATTTGAAGGTTTAAGTTGACGTCCTCCCCGTTGTTCAGACTGTCAAAAACCTGAAGCTGCTGCAGCTTTTTATAGGTATTGCAATTACAGGTATAAATATTAATTTGATTAAAAATATTGTTATTATTCATTTGAAAGATACCATTGAATATTTACGATCGTTTTTAACCGAAAAGAAGCTTATCAAAAGAATAAAAATGTAATTTTTGTATCTGTATTTTGTAATTTAGTCTTTGACAGGAACATAATAAAAATGAAAAATTTTATTCTACTGATAACTTCGATAATATTTTTATTGAGTTGCAATCGAACTAAAAAAGAAGGAGAGCAACCAATCAAGAAAGAACAAATAAATAATAGGGAGATGAAATCTGTCTCATTGTCTGTTGAGCCAACGGTTTTTAAACTTTCTGAAATCCCTGATACGCTAAAAGTAACAATGACAAATAATACCAATGATACGATTACAACAGGATTACATTATTGGATTGAAAATTATGAACATTATAAATGGAAAGAAATCTCACCAAAGGATATTGCGTTCAACGACATTGGCTGGCAACTAAAACCAAACGAAACTGAAAATTTTGCCAAGAAATTGTATAAAGACCAAATCAATTATAAGGTGGGAAAATATAGAATCGTAAAGTATTACTTGAATTCCGACTATCAAAAGACAAGGGAAAGTCATAATGTTTACGGAGAATTTGAAATTAAGTAGAATAAAAAAACAATACATTGCCTGCGGATCATAACAACTGAACCGTACCTATAAGGCTCCCTCCGGAACAGCTATCTCCTGATTGGTGATAACCATATCCGTCTGCGGGTAAGCTGATAGAAAAGTAGCGGCCACGTTAACGATATTGTAAATCGTCCGCGTAATTTGGACATAATTCACTAGCGGAGTAAAATCCTTTCGTCATTGAGCTTGGGTATAAAGATTTCGGGTAGTGGAATAAAAAGTATTTAAGGAATGTATTTGATAACACTATATTAACATCTAACAAATATTTTTGTAGAAATTTCAAGAGCCCTATGGTGTCAGCAAAAATTATAGATCGTCATATAAATATGTGGCTAAATGGCGATAAAGCAGCATTTAAACACATTTTTGATCATTATTATCCGCGCTTATTGTCTGCTTCAATCATATCCTGACACTGTCTCATCAAGTGTCGCAGCATCGGTAATGGATTGAATCTAAATAATATAACGACTGCCCAGAACCACCAAACATCTAATAAATTGACATTTATATTAGCTTCCATTGTTCTTACTGACCATCACCAATAGCAATAACAAGATTATCCTTTTTTGAAAAGAAAATAAAATAGTCGTCAGAGGATCCTACCGCGGATTTATATTTAAGATTAAATCGTAATGTATCACCTTCAAAGTCTATACTATCAGTAGCACTCCCCATAATATCCACAACTTTATCGTAATGCATTCCTAATTTTATCTTTTTTAAATTATCGTAATTCCTATCTCCTTGATTTTCCGAACAGCCTAACAACATCACGATTAACAATAGCAATAGTTTTTTCATCTTATTTCCAAATTGGTTTTGTATCTGGTCTCTTCACTATTCGAAGAACTCTATTTTTTGCACATTATTGAACAAAAATTTCACGCTAACTTCAAAATATCGCGGTAAATTATTTTTATCCATTGCGTCTACTCCGACTAACACGGTAAAACTTGGATTTCCGAACGGCATAAAAGCCGTAAAATTATACTTTGTTTTTCCTTTTGTCAATTTCCTTATTCTATAATATCTTACAAGATCATAACCATTTTCTATTAAATAAAGTTCAATATGGTCTCTATGAATTCTTTTGAGAACGCTCCTACTTCTACATCTAAGTACAAGAATTAATAAAGAAAGAAAAACTATCGGTATTAATATATCTATATAGGCCATAAAATTTTTTATCTTTTGAAAAACAAGCTCTTACATCAAAATCTCCTCCAATAGACAGGAACTGCTGAACTCATGGTTTTATAACACCAAGCGAGCCAGAGCCGCTTGTATCACTATCGAAGCATCAATCTTTCTTTTGGAATTTCACAACGCTTAAACTGCATAAGCTGTTTTAAATAAAATCCGATCCCATGACCGTCAAGGTGGGTCAGCCTGGAAAACGTATTATCTACTTCTTGCCCGTTAAACCTTTTTATGTCTTTCTCTCCCATTAACTTTGCTTTGATTTCACGGTCAATCTTTTGAATATCTTCCGCCCTTACTACCTTTAGAGGTGAAACACGGTGTAAACCGAAGTATAATTCACTCACCTTTAAGCTATGTGGATCATAATAAATGGAGACAAAAATTTCTGCATCTTTATCTATATCACTTAAATTTTTCTCATCAATATGCTTAACTAGAACCTCCAGGACTGTATCAATATAGTTTACCTTTAATATATTAGGATCAAAAGGTGCTACATGTTTTGTACCAAAATATCGATTGTTTTTATCACCTATTAATGTATATTGCGTTTAGGTTTTGATTTCGAAACAAGCGCTACTCGCCCAAATGCAGGTTGCTGCTAAAAATATGTTAAAAAAACTTATCATAAGTGACAGTTAAATTGTTGAGAAAATATTAGATTGCTTTAGGCTCTCTGATCAATAAGTAGGATATTCTGCCATATTGTTTTACTTTTCTATATTTAAAATTTTATCGGATATAATCAGACTACGTTATGTTCCAGAAATTTTTATTTTAGTGAAAGCAAAAAGAGATCGATTTAGAAAACAAGCTGGTCTAAATAGCTTTATAATGGCTCTAAATCGCTGGATGGAAAACACGTATCGTATCCAAAGCATTATTTACTCATCCCTTAAGCTATTCACTGGATTTGCCAAAGCCGCTTTTATCGACTGATAACTAACTGATAGCATGGCTATAAAAGTTGCACTCAACCCCGTGATAAAAAATATATTCCAACTTATGTTTGTCTTGTAATCAAACTTTGATAAAAATTTATCCATCAACCAATAAGCAATTGGAAAGGCTACAACACAAGAAATCAGAATTAAATAAATAAATTCTTTGGACAATAGGTTAGTTACAGACAATATAGAGGCTCCTAATACCTTTCGGATTCCAATTTCTTTGGTTCTATTTTCAGCCATGTATGCCGATAAACCAAATAATCCTAAGCAGGAAATAAATATTGTTAATCCTGTGAATAGATTTGCCAATAATCCTAATGTTTTCGTCTCCTCAAATTTCTGCGCATAGGCTTCATCAACAAATTTGAATTCAAAAGGGTAATCAGGGTTATATTTTTTAAATATATTTTCTGTCTTCTTCAAAGCCTCTTGAGTAGGTAGCTGAGGGTGGAACCTAATATTAGTAAATGCTGACCAACCATATGCTCCTTCGATAACCATAGGTGTTATTGAACCAAATGGGGATTCTTGAATATAATCCTTAATGACACCGATGATATGCCAATCTCTACCTTCGTCGTGAACAACCTGTCCAATGGGATCCTTAAAATTCATTTCTTTTGCCGCAGATTCATTAAGTATCATTGCAGCGGAGTCGGTTGGGAATTTTTGAAGATCAAAATCCCGCCCATTAATTAAGGTAAGACCAAAGGTTGTTATGAGATCTTCATCCGTAGAAATTCGATTAAATTGGGTCGTATTATCAATTGGTTTGCCTTCCCACTCCATTGTATTTCCACTCCAATTTTCAGTAATGGGGCTTTTACTCCGAGATACGGATGTAGCTATGCCTTGATCTAATAACTCCTTTTTTATTTTGGAATAGTTCTTTTTCAAATCTCCATCATCATTGATATAAATAAGTTTTTCTTTGTCAAATCCTGATTCTCGATGTAGACCATGTTGAATTTGTTTTGTTGCAATAATTGAAATGAGAATGAAAACAATGGCCATAGTAAATTGGAAAACCACTAATATTTTTCGAGAATTCATCCCACCAGCAATTTTTTGAAAACCTCCCTTTAAAATCCGAGTAGGTTTAAAAGAAGAGAGAAAAAATGCTGGATAACTACCAGCGAGTACCCCAGTGAATAATGAAAATAAAAAAATAGAAATCCATAAATAAGGGGATTTTAAATTAAAACTCAGCTGAGTGCCAATCAAGTCATTAAAATATGGAAGTATTATTAGAACTAGGATTACTGCTATAAAACTTGCAATAAAAGACATGATTAAAGCCTCAACTAAGAACTGGGTTACCAAACTGCGTTTAGTTGCTCCCACTACCTTCCTTACCCCTACTTCTTTTGCTCTTTTCTCACTCTGAGCAGTACTCAGATTCATAAAGTTAATACATGCAATTAGTAGGATAATGCCTGCTATAGATAAAAAAATAATGACTAGATCAATCCTCCCTCCAATTGCAATTCCATTTTCAAATTTATTATATAACCAGCTTTGGGAAATTGCTTGCAGATAAACCTCATTTTTAGTATCTCCGTGTTGCTGATAAAACCCCTTTATTTTGTTTTGAAAGTCTATAAAATTTACACCTTCATTAAGTTCGATAAAGGTCTGTGTCGAATTGTTTCCCCAATTCTGGTCTGACCAGCCTATTTTTTCAAGAAATTTCCATGACAGAAAGTAATTATGATTTCTAAATCTTGAATTAGATGGAATATCCTTTAAAACTCCTGAAACTGAAAGCATCTCTGTGCTATCAATTCTAATCATTTTACCTACAACATTGGTTGATCCAAATATTGACTTTGCGAGTTTTTCGGTAAGCACAATTTCAGAAGGACTTTTTAATATATTTGTTTTATCTCCTGATAAAAGAGGAAGCTCAAACAGCTCAATAAACGACTGATCAACAAATGCACCATTCCCCGGCTTAAATTTCTTGTCATCAACGGTCATCAAAAAATTCTTACTAAATTCTAATCGTGAAATACTAGCAATCTCTGGAAATGCGCCCGAAGCTGCAGGACCAAAAGGCTTAGGAGTAGAAAAATAGACTCTTGTAATGCCATCTAATATGCCTTTATTCCCAACAACGTAAAGTTGATCCGTTTTTTTATAAATACGATCATAACTTATTTGATTGTATGCCCAAAGCATAATGAGAAAAGATGAAACCATCCCAATGGCCAATCCTATAATATTTATCGCGGTAAAGCCCTTATTCTTCCTAAGATTACGGAAGGCAATTTTTATGTAGTTGGTCAACATAAGGTAAAATTGAAATTCTAGTACTAATTATGATGTTTCAATTCGTCTGCCAACTTCATAAAGAACTTAATATCAATACAATAAAAATTTACAATTAAATAGAATTGTTCAATTTCGAACATTTTTTTTGTTCAAAACTGAACAGAAACCTATAGTGTTCCATTTTTCAGCTCGTGTAAAAGTAAGTATGAAAAACACATAATTGGAAAGATGGAGACATTTCAATTCTGATTGGCTTCGAAATAGAAACACTGTTGAATACCTAGGTATTTGGAAAAGCATTTACACCCCAGCTTTTATTTATGGCGAATTCGCCATAAATCGACCTCGATACAACAGGTCGTCAATAGTCCTAAATTCCTCAGAAACCTCTTCGTCAAAAACAAATAGACAAATATCCATAACAGCATCAATAAACACTACATCAACTAGATCATAGTTAGCATCAGTTGCTAGATTGACACGTTTAAAAGTAAGACGAAATTCGTTATCTACTGCCGTATACGCTAGTTTAATGCAGTCATAGTCATTATGTAGATCAAGATAAGTGCCTTCCAAATCTATCACTATACAATTTTTAAATAATTCAGATTGTGGTAAACTAATCTTTCTCTTTATTATTTCGCTAGCCATGTACTTAGTGCTCTAATGATCTTCTCTCTGTAACATCATATTATGCTATATTTTAGCTCATATTAATAACACCTAATTCATCTTTAAGAGCTATCTTTTGTCTCCACTCTTTTTCCTCTAGGCAACTCGCATGCCGCAAATCCACCCCTTCTCTAGCCGCCTTAAGCGTTACATATTCATATATAGGAAAGTTACCTGTCTCCCATATTTTCTTATAGCCAATAAAGCCAAATTCTGCTAGCATTTTCTCCAGTGATTGATAAATTGCATCGAACAATTCTTCTGTTTCAATATCTTCTTGAATCAGCACCGATTTATACGATACATTAGAAGGTGATAATTCTTCAATTTTGAGATTGATGCATGAATCAATCGAATCTATACGAATGGTCCAAGAATAATTAACACGATCGTCCTCCCACAGTACATTGGTAGAATGAGGAAAATACGTTGTATCTTTTTCTTTTACGATTTCATAAATAAAGAAAAGCTTATTCAATAGCTCCTGGAACATATCACCATAAGCTGAGCTATGCCCTATTTTAAATCGTTTCGTATCGGATGAATCTCGGATAAAATATAGCCTAAGGTTTCGATTTTAAATTTGATCTCCATTTTTATTTACCAATTAATTACTCCAACAGTAATTTCAATACTGATTTACCACCCAAATCCTCTACTTCTAAAAAATCCTGTTTTTCATCTTCCTGAACAAACACCCAACCATTGCTCCACAGATTTCCCTAGTCTCAATCTGGCTCTGATTTGATCATCCTTTAAATACTATACCATAAATAAAAGCGTAATACATGAATTTAGTAAATTGCATTATGGAAAAGAAAACATTTTGACATCTTCTTTTAAATCATTCGCTCTATTTTATGAAAGTATGTCTCTCAATACTGTTTTTATTTTTCGTCATTGCATGTCAAAACAGCGATCAAAAACAGATAGCAATCACAACGCAAAAACAAGTATTTGACTACGCTACCGCTGAAGATGATTATGCTGAAATTTTGGATGCTATAATTGTCTATGACTCCTCTTTTAATGAAGTAGCTAAAACTAAAAAACCAATGGCCTATATTCACCAATGGTTTATTAAGGATTCACTATATAATACTTACGATAAAGACGTTATGCCCGACGGCCAGCGGATTCAGAAACTGCTGGGCTTACTCGGTCATAGCAAGCAAGACTCTACAGGATATCTCAATCAGGTCAGGGGAAGAGATACAGTATTTATCCCAATACAGATCAAAAAGAAATACAACGTTGCAAACCATAAAAAGCCAGAAAGGATGGAGCAATTTTTGTCAAGGTATACTTTTCACTTGCCCATCTTGTCACAGGATGGCAAAAAAGCTTTTGTAGCATTAGATTATTTCTGTGGCGGTCTTTGCGGTCAAGGTTATGATTTTATCCTAGAAAAAATTAACGGAAAATGGAAAGTGATAAAATGCGACTACACTTGGATAGCTTAGTACGATTAAAAGATCTTTTTGGGTATAACTCAAAAAGCTTAACAACAACACATGGTGGTTAACGACTATAGTATATGACACTCGAAGAATTAACACTTGAAATCTACGCGGAAAGAACATTGACACATTTTGAGAGTAAACACCTTGTTGCCTGGGCAGTGAATGTTTTAAAATTGGGCTATGAGAGTGATAACCTGTATATATTAGCCGGATTGGATTACGCATCTACTGAAGAACGCGAAATCTATTTTTGGAATTCAATTGCTGATCTGAAGCTGGATATTGAGAAAAGCGAAGAAGATATAATCGAAAATTATGCTTTAACAATCGCAAAAAAAGCGATCAGAAAAGAGATCAATATAGATTATGCTTTTAGCCAAATGTTAAAAATTGTATCTGCAAGCGAGTATAACTATAGGTATATTGCTTTTTATGAAATTGATGAGGATTTGGATTATTTGAAGTATAGCAATTCAACTCTTTATAATACCGAACTTACACTAGAAAATTCCAAAGAATTCATCTTGGAGGAAATGAAAATCTTCGTCGAAATGGAAGAATTAAATATATTTCCCGAAGAACGCGCCAAATGGTATTGTGAGACCTGTAAAAACCTCACTAACCCTATAACGAAAAATAAATTTCAACTCAAAAAACCTTTTAGATATACAGTTTGGGCTTGTGGGATATGCGGTTCAGAGAAGCTGAAATACAATAGCAACCATGATGTTAAGAGGATAATAATAGAAAAATTAAAAAAGAATCAGGGTTGAATAAATATGCTGCTGGGAATATCTTTATCGATGTGTTCCAATAACCTAACAAAACAACGAAACATTGACATGTTACTAATTCGAATAGCGATCTTATTGGCGTGTTTTCTACTGGAAATACAGGATGTATATCCGCAATCTAAAAAGATTGCGGATAATACTACGACAATTGATGCTTACCAAGAATCGTTGTCGAGAAAAATAGTACTTTTAGACCTAAGAAAATCCAATCATGAATTTGCATTTAGATTTTGGGGTCGCGGACAGGCAATCGATATCACTGGAGATAGTACACGTATTGTAGGTACGGTAACAAACTATATATACCATCAAAAAAAATCTTCTAATTACAGAACAGATACCTTATTCAAAAAAGCTTCCCTTTCCCCTGATCAGGCAAAGGCTGTATATGAACTTTTTCTGAATCTTAAGTTGCTTAATATACCTACTGGCGAAAAGATAAAAGGATGGAGCAAGGGGTTTGACGGTATAACCTATATCATAGAACAGGCAGATAAAGGAAATTACAGTACAAAAAGTTATTGGACGCCCTCTATTCAAGATGGGCTGCCAGAAGCAAAGGTGATTTCGGATTTTGTGAATAACTTATCGGATACGCTAAAATTGGAAGAAACCTACCGGTCATTCAAGAACACATTACCCCGTAAAGGGTGTTATCATACAAACGGATTAGCATTAATGTGTTATGTTTCGAGCAGCTTTTGGGCAGGCTATAGCGCCGCGACAAAATTACCCTATGGTATTTATACCGGATATAATACAGGATATATAGGAGGTACAAAAGTAAATTTGGGAGCATCACTGCAATATAATTTCAGTACGAATGGATTTTACCATTTGAACACCGCCCTAGCTAAGAGTAAAATCTTCTATGAAAAGGCTAACCTTACTGATTATATCGCCTATAGCTACCAGAAGAGAAAGATCACTATAGAGAATGCTACCAAGAAGTTTGAGAATCATCAGCTTATGTACGGTTTACAGCTTAAGAACAATTTTAAAGTTGGAGGCGGTATTGACTATCTGAGGAAAGAAGATAACCTAAGTGGCATCTATCTCTCTGCATCAAAAGGATTTACGAAGACTAATATCAATACCGGAATATCGGCATCCTTATTCGAAGGTCGAACCAATTATAAAATCGATCTCTCAAAGTCTATCTATTTTAACAGTAGATTTTTTGCAAAAGGATTGTCGCTTGGTGTAAGCTATGAAGATTTTATGAGGTATAGAGATGTATATTTTAATATCGCACTGTTGCTATAGCGATTATCAACGCTTTTCACCGTCATTTTC
>Ga0256786_1000150_pt1 | contig 49134 bp, 28 predicted proteins | sample MC6MC0937MT_FD_186053 | JGI IMG/M metagenome (GOLD analysis project Ga0256786, IMG submission 186053) | Metatranscriptome of enriched soil aggregate microbial communities from Iowa State University, Ames, United States - MC6-MC0937-MT... | ecosystem: Environmental > Terrestrial > Soil >...
CATCATTTGTCGTTGGTGGTGTGGATACGCATAAAGATTTGCATGTTGCAGCTGTGGTTGATCAAAATAACCGGATTTTAGGCAGCGAGTTCTTTTCCACAACCCGTCAGGGATACCGACAAATGATGGCCTGGATGGCTTCTTTCGGAAAGGTTGAGCGTATCGGCGTTGAATGCACGGGTTCGTACGGTGCAGGCCTTCTACGCTATCTCCAGAATGTCAAAATTGAAGTTCTGGAGGTCACCGCACCAGATAAAATGGAACGCCGTAAGCGTGGTAAATGCGATACGATCGATACAGAAAGTGCCGCTCACGCTGCTTTCTCATGCATACGCACCGTAACACCAAAAACGCGTAGCGGAATGATTGAAGCGCTACGAGTCCTGAAAGTCTGCCGCAAAACAGCTGTTGCGGCACGACGTATTGCACGTCAAATGATCAAGATGAATATTGTCTCTGCTCCGGACGAGCTCCGAGACCAGATACGTCATCTCACGAGGATGCATTTGATCCGTACTCTGGCATCGTGGCGGCCTGATGTTACTGCATATCGTCATGTTCAGGATGCCTACCGTATTGCCCTGAAATCGCTGGCCCGCAGATATCTTGAGCTCCATGATGAAATAGCCGATCGGGATGTCATGATAACGTCAATAATTGATGAGCTGGCGCCTGAGCTTATCAAACGTAAAGCGGTAGGAGATGAATGTGCTTCGCAGTTTTTGATCACTGCGGGTGATAATCCTCAGCGTCTAAACTCTGAGTCTGGCTTTGCAGCGCTATGTGGCGTCAGCCCTGTCCCGGTATCTTCCGGAAAGACAAACCGGCACCGGCTTAATCGCGGCGGTGATCGCGCAGCCAATAGTGCCCTGCATATTATCGCGATCGGTCGGTTACGGACGGACGTGAAAACACAGGAGTATGTGGCAAAGCGGGTAGCAGAAGGTCACTCAAAAATGGAAGCACTACGCTGCCTGAAACGTTATATCGCACGTGAGGTCTTCACACTGCTTCGAAATCAAAATCGGCAGATCAACAGCACTCAAATAACGACTTGACACTCAGAAGGGCGTCCAGGGCAGTCAGTACACGAGCCATGAGTGGCAGTCGTTCCTGAAATCACACGGTCTTGAAAGCAGCATGAGTCGTCGCGATAACTGCCACGACAACGCGGTTGCGGAGAGCTTTTTCCAGCTACTGAAATGCGAACGGATTAAGAAAAAGATCTACGGAACGAGAAACGAAGCCAGAAGCAATATTTTTGATTACACCGAAATGTTTTATAACAGTAAGCGTCGGCATGGTTCGAGCGAGCAGATGCCACCCGCTGAATATGAAAACCTATATTATCAACGGCTCAGAAGTGTCTAAATTATCCGTGGCGATTCAAACATCGGGCAGAATTCAGCGTCAAGGCCATGTGCCATGTGCCATGTGCTTTGGGTTGCCCGTAGCGGCTGATATGTCGGGTGCCAGCGTCGCCATCAGCCCGGTCTACGTCAGCTGTTCCGTCTCATCTGCGATGAGGTTGTCGGTAAGGTATTCACTGAGGCAAAACAGCGTTATGGTGCGCCTCGGCTTGCTGAAGAACTGCCGGAATACAACATCAAAACCCGTGCCGCCAGCCTGCGCCGTCAGGGGCTGCGGTCAAAAACGACCCGCAAGTTCAGTCCGGTCAGCTACCGTGAACACGGCTTACCCGTGTCAGAGAACCTGCTGAAACATGATTTTTACGCCAGTGGCCCAAACCAGAAATGGGCTGGTGACATCACGTATCCACGCACGGATGGAGGCCAGCTGTATCTGGTATCGGTCATTGACCAGTGGTCGCGAGCCGTGACTGGCTGGTCAATGTCGCCGCGTAGGGGTCTGAAGCCCAATCGTACGAAAACGTACGTTAAGTACAATTGGGCTTCAGACCCCAAAGGAACCAGACGTGAAAAAAACGACACCGGTGCCTCACGATGCGGCCTTTAAGGCCTTCCTGACGCATCCCGATACCGCCCGTGACTTTATCGAGCTGCACCTGTCGGCGGAGCTTCGCGCCGTCTGTGACCTCAGCACGCTAAAACTTGAGTCGGGCAGCTTCGTAGAGGAGAGCCTTCGCGCCTACTACAGCGACGTGCTTTACAGCCTGAAAACCGCCGCCGGCGACGGCTACATTCACGTGCTCATCGAGCACCAGTCATCGCCCGACCGCCACATGGCGTTCCGCCTGATGCGCTACGCCGTGGCCGCCATGCAGCGCCACCTCGACGCTGGCCATAAAAAGCTGCCGCTGGTCATCCCCGTGCTGTTCTACACCGGACGGCGCAGCCCGTACCCGTACTCCACCGACTGGCTGCAGGAGTTTGATGACCCGGCGCTGGCCGGGAGCCTCTACGGCGCACCATTCCCGCTGGTCGACGTCACGGTTATCCCTGACGAGGAGATCATGAACCACCGCAGCATGGCGGCGCTTACCCTGCTGCAAAAGCACATTCACCGGCGCGACCTTGCCGACCTGCTGGACCGGCTGGCCGCCACCCTGATGGCCAGTCACCTGACGGGACAGCAGCTGGTTTCGCTGATAAACTACCTCGTACAGGCGGGCGAAACCGACGATGCCGAAGCCTTCGTACGCAACCTGGCGCAGAGAGTGCCGCAGCATGAGGACGAACTGATGACGATTGCACAGCAGCTTGAGCAGAAGGGACTGGAGAAAGGGCGCATGGAAGGGCGTGAGGAAGGTAAAATGGAGGTTGCCCGCAACCTGCTGGCAAAAGGCATTCCGCTGGAGTCGGTAAGGGAACTGACCGGGCTGTCGGACGACGATCTCGCAAAAATTCGTCACTGATTTGTCCAGGGATAACGAAACTATGTCCAATGAACTGACGAAATTAATTGACGGCGGCGCCCATGCACTGGCGTCCTGGTTGCCGGCAGGGTTACGCACGCTGCTGGATGACGGCGCTCATCTGATGACCTCATGGATGGACAAAAATCAGGTGACAGAGCTGACCGGCGTGATCTTGATTACGGGGCTGTTTATTGCCGGGCTCTCGATGATCGGCATTATGCTGGGATCGCCGGCCTCATCGCATCAGAAGTAAGCCGGGCCCCTGCCTGGGGGCTTATGTCCATACCTGCCCCGGACGTTATCGCCTTTCATTCTGCCTTAGGTTCCTTCTGATAAACCGGATCGGTCCCGCGCGGGAACTGCAGGGCCAGATTCCGGTAATACTGTAGCCGTTCCCTGAAGTATTCGCGCAATTCCTCTGGCTGCTGCCTTTCAGCTTCGGCCGGGATAACGGGAAGGTTAAGGCTCTTTGTACGCCACGCCTGAGGCTGCAAGATCCACGTTGACCTTTGCGCGTTCTTGCGGGCATCGTGCGGCTAAATTGTGTGTCATGTTAAATCCTCCTGACGTCGGTATACCCCGCTATCCTTACAGCAGGAGGTGTCTATGTGTGGACGATTTGCGCAGTACAGCAGCCGTGACGACTATTTTGACTCACTCGGACTGAAACCAGACGAAATCACGTTCGACCCGGAGCTCATTGGCCGCTTCAACGTGGCGCCCGGCACAAAGGTGCTGCTCCTCAGCGAGCGTGAAGATGCGCTGCACCTCGATCCCGTGTTCTGGGGTTACGGCCCGGAGTGGTGGGATAAGCAGCCCCTCATTAACGCGCGCGGAGAAACGGCGGCGAGCGGCCGCATGTTTAAGCCGCTGTGGAACCACGGGCGCGCCATCGTGCCGGCCGACGGCTGGTTCGAATGGCAAAAAGAGGGCGGGAAAAAGCAGCCGTTCTTCATCTACCACAGAAAAAAGCAGCCCCTGTTTTTTGCCGCCATCGGTAAGCAGCCTTACGGACAGGACCACGGTAAGGAAGGGTTTGTCATTGTGACCTCATCGAGCAACCAGGGCATGGTCGACATCCACGATCGCAGGCCGTTGGTGATCGCTGCTGACGCCGTCCGTGAATGGCTGAGTGCTGACACCACACCACAACGGGCAGAAGAAATCGCCCGTGATGCGGCCATTCTGGAGAAGGACTTCACCTGGCACCCCGTAAGCGCGAAGGTGGGCAACATCCATAATCAGGGTAGCGAGCTTATTGAACCCGTTCAGTAAGAAATACTTCATCCTCATAAACAAGTAGCTGGCCTTGTTACGGCTGACTTCCCCAATTAGACTGGCCTTACCTTTTCAGAAACTTCACGAAATCTATACACATTAATGAAAATGCAATTGCAGTCCGTACAGGCTCTGCGCGGACTGGCCGCGCTCTCGGTGATGGCCTATCACTATCGTGAGGAAATTGATGCACAGTTCTCCGGTCTGGGAAGTTCCATGTTTAACTGGGGGCTCACCGGGGTAGACCTTTTTTTTGTGCTGAGTGGCTTTGTTATAACGCTCTCAGTTTCACGCATGAATTCCGGAGTTGCGTCAGCGGCTGACTTTCTTAAGCGTCGTGCAGCTCGCCTGTTACCTGCCTATTTCATTCTGCTTGCCGTTAACTTCCTGCTTGGCGGAGCAATGGCTACCTTCCACTACCCCGATAAGGTCCTGAATCTGATCAGCGCGCTGACTCTGACCGTTGCTTATACGCAGCACGGACCTTTCTATGTTGATGACGGTGGATTGTATGGGGTCCGATGGACGCTCAATTATGAGTTTCTGTTTTATCTGCTCATGGCCGTATCCCTGCTCACCCGATGGCGCTGGGCTGCATTAGCTGTTCTGCTGACGACACTCCTCATCGTCGTTCCCGTCGCCAGTGGACAGAATCTGACGCTGAATACAGCCGGTTATGACTTCCCGCATGGCTACCTGAACCTGATGAGCAACCCAATCATCTGGGAATTTGCTGCGGGAGTGGTGACGGGGCTCCTGTGGCCGCACATGCGCAAATTGCCGGTTGCAGCACGTATTCCGATGCTTGTTGCAGGCATCCTGCTGGCCGTAATTCAGATCGTACTAAATCGCCATGTGGGCCATGGTTTAACTGAATCCGGTACGGTGCTGGCATTGTTATTAGCAGCAGTTGCCTTTAACGATGACTGGCTGGCTCGTATCACACCAAGATGGCTGGTATTCATCGGCGACATATCCTTTTCGCTCTACCTGTTGCATATGGTGACCATGCGGGTAGTGAAAAAAAACCTGCCCGTTGAGGGTGTCATGCTTTTTATAACAGCGATGATTGCGTCGGTGTTCCTGGCCTGGCTGTCTCGTCGTTATGTCGAACCTTTGGGCCAAAAGCTGTTTATGCGCGGGGCGACTTCACGCTCCCCATCAGATTCAAAAGAAATGAAGAGGCGTACCGAAGCACGAAACATCTGACGTACAACAGAAGCGCGGGGAAAATGATTGTCCCCGCGGCATTTCCTCAGGATTTCCGCTAATAGGGGTCAGTTTGGATATCGAAAATTATTGTACGGCAAGCCTGTTTTATGAGCAGGCTTTTTTATAGCAATAGGGTGTACTCCAATGCTATACGGTGTTTCCGGGGATTTTTGCCTTAATTGGATAACCTAAATGCGATACCGAAAAGGCGAACATTCGTAACAGTGACGGAATTTATTCGTCAGCAGGTAATTTTCCATGAGCTATAAGCCACTCGCGGCGTTTTGCTAGCCACGGGGTCTGAAGTCCAATGGAACGAAAACGTACGTTAGTGAAGTAACTGTCTGATATATCAAAAAAAACATAATAGACATTGAAAAACGCCCTCAAAACGGTGTCTTTTTAATCGAAAATTGGCATTTAAAGGTCGACCTTGTCTACGAATCGATTTTTTAGACGATAATCTCCCTCTTACCGAATGAAAGGGACTTCCCCTCGATGTGGTTACTTTAACCATCTTCCGTGACATTATTGGGGTAACCAAAATATTACAGGGGAATAACTATGGCCGTTGTAACTGTTGGGATCGACCTCGCTAAAAATCTTTTTGCCGTTCATGGCGTTGATAAAAATGGCAATACTGTTCTGGTCAAACCCAAAGTAACCCGGGCTGCGCTGCCTGAACTCATTGCCAACCTGCCTCCCTGCACTGTCGGTATGGAAGCCTGCTCAGGCGCCCATTACTGGGCAAGGCTTTTCAGGCAGTATGGTCACGACGTTAAATTAATGGCCCCGAAATTCGTTTCACCATACCGACTGGCAGGTAAAGCCGGTAAAAATGACGCTGCTGATGCACTGGCTATTTGCGAAGCCGTCCGGCAACCTCACATGCGTTTTGTACCGGTAAAAGATGAAGAGCAGCAGTCCATGCAATGTCTGCATCGTACCCGCCAGGGTTTTATTGAAGAACGTACCGCATCATATAACCGGCTTCGTGGCCTGATATCTGAATTTGGCCTGATTGCCCCGCAGAGTACAGAACAACTGCGGAGACTGGCCAGAGAACACCGCAAAAATTTGCCTGGCTGGGTCAGTCAGTGCGTTGATGATCTACTCAGTCATATTGACAATATTGAGCTAAAAATCGCTGAGTATGATCGTATCCTGGCCAAAATAGCCGCCCGAGACAGTCGCAGCCAAAACATCATGAAACTTAGGGGTGTCGGTTCTATAACAGTCAGTGCGTTGATCGCCAGTATTGGCAGTGGACATGATTTTAAGAACGGCCGTCAGCTTGCAGCGTGGCTGGGTCTGACGCCATCACAGTACTGCAGCGGGGGAAAGACCCGGCTGGGGAAAATAACGAAAGCGGGTGACGCTTATTTGCGCACTTTACTGGTGCAGGGCGCTCGCTCTGTAATGATCGGCGTGGAGCATAAACAGGATCCCTTCAGTCGGTGGGTATGTTCACTGATCAATCGCCGGGGTTACTGGCGTGCAGCCGTCGCTATTGCTGCAAAAAACGCCCGACTATGCTGGGCATCATTGAATTATGGTGATGACTTTAAGCTGTACTCATCACCAAATAGCTGAAACACGTTACCTGAAGACCAACACCTTTTCTGGCTGCAAGCGTTGATGTTAAAGGGTTTGACCCCGTGAGGAATATCTGCAAAACGTACAGGATATCTGTATCCGCTTAGCGAACGAGAACCTCACGAGCGTCTTTCATCAGGGTCCGAATCGATGACGATTCATCATGACCGTTTATAGTACCGCAGTCTTATCCTTTTACTATCAGTGGTAGACAGACAGAAAAAAATCAAACCGACGTTGACTGTTCGGTGAAGCCCTTATAGTACGTTTTCGTACGGTTGGCCCTCAAACCCCGGAAAGAGTGTATCTGGCTTACTCCAGCTTACCTGGATGATTGCCGCCAGTTCACGCTTCATTTTGTCAATTGATGAAATCTCATCCCGGATGAAAGAGGTAAAATATGACTGCTAAAAATATCTCCCTCGACCGTTATAAACAGCGTTTGTGCTTAATAACAGCCAGAACAACTTTTACTATCACACCTACGGTAAAACTGACGACACCCAAAACAGCGATATCAACACCTGCTCCGAATGCAGGAGGCATTTCGCCACTGGCAGTTGTATCCGGGAAATCGGCAGTAAATATCGCTATGCCAGCCCCGATGAAGAAAATTACCCCGCACATAATCCAGTAGAGCTTCATTGCTTCATACCTCTCTGCATATTAACTAACCATAGGATTTTACATGAAAAACATATCACTTTACCGCTACAAACAGCGGTTTTTCGGTGATTTTTTGGAACTCCCTGGACTGACGGAAATCGCCGTCAACCGTTTTAGGCGAACTGTACACAAAAATCAACGGAGTGTGGCAGCAACACGCCGTTCCTTAGTCCTATGAGGATTGCTACAACTTTGCCCGGTGCCTGGCAAAGCACCACGGCGACAATATCGAAGATATTAAGCCGGAGCTATCAGCCACGTTGGAATCTGGCGAACGGTGCCAGGTTATTGTTCCTCCGGCCTGTGAGAGCGATACGGTGTCTATCACCATCCGTAAGCCATCGAAGGTACAAATCCCTCATCAGTCATATATCAATGCGGGATTTTATAACCGGGTAACGGGGTTTGAAGTCCAGCCGTACGAGACCGTATGCTAAGTGCATTTTTTGAGCAAATAAGTCGAGTAAAGAAAACGATGGTTTAGTTTACTTTTCCGTTGGTGCCTGCCAGCATGCTGCTTTCGGCATTGCCAATGTTAATAAACTCGGTAATAAAATCGACGTAAAACTGCTTGACAGCACCACGAATTTATAGAAATAAAATCATATGGTTAAGATCTTAACGTACGTTTCCGCTCCATTGGACTTCAAACCCCGCGTATGACCGTGCAACAGGCCTCCAATGCGCTGCAAAAGGCACTATGGCGGCGTAAACGTCCGGAAAAAAACATTTCACACTGTTCCTGGTGGTCAGTACTGTTCATCGGATTATCAAACTTTGCTGAAACGCCATAATCCATGCGGGAGCATGAGCGCAAATGCTGCTGTTACGACAATGCCGGTGTGGAAAGCTTCTTTCACTCGCTGAAAGTGGAATGCATCTACGTAGAACGCTTTGCCAGCAGGGAAATGATGCGAACGAAGGTGTTCAATTATATCAGGTGCGATATCAATCGCTGGCGTCGCCACAGTGCGTGCGGCGGTCTAAGCCCGGAACAGTTTTGAAATCAGAGCCTCGCTTAGGGCGGTGTCCACTTCAGGTGGGTAGGATAACAATTCTGATCGACGCAGAAACCTACTGGTGTGGCGTGAAGCAGAGCATGATGGCATTACTAATGCACATCATGTTATCTGCCACACGACCTCGGGCTATTAAAGAGTGAGAATAATCATTTCAAATTTTATATACAACGATATAAACAAATGAAAGGGTATTCACATTTCTTAGCCTGACTTCAGGGATCTTCCAGAGCGATTATTTCGCATATTTAAAACTTTTCCAGGAACTACCCACTTACTGTCATCTCCTTTGCAGTCGCGTAAACCTGTAATTCCACTACTTTTAACATAAAAACATTTTCCTGACTGGACAGACTTGATTTGGCCGGGTTCATTGGGATTCACTTCCCACTGTTGAGTTGCCAGGCCGGGCACGCAACTATTGACGGATACTGAAGATGATTCTCCGGAGTCAGCCGTTAAGCACATGTTTGATTTCTGCTGAATCGTTTTGTCGTGGGCTAAAACCCATAAGTACTGACTTGAGTTTTCTCCGCCATTTTCTTTTATTGAATTTTCCGATGGACATGTTCCATGCAAAACCATTTGAGGTGGTTCACCTAAGGCAGAAAGTATGCAGTCATCTGCGTCCCTGATAAACCCTTCGGCAGACTGATTGGGACCTCCAATCATACGTACTTCTGAATGCATCTGCGAAATTGAGGTTGATGACGAAGGACAGGCATCGCTGGTGCTCAAAGCCGCAACCGGTAACGTTATTTCATGCTTCTTCAAATCATAAGCATGAACAGAGAATGTTGTATCCGAATGAGCTACAGATAAACAGGTTGTTGCCGGTATATTCCAGTCAATATACTCAACCCACTGAATGATATCCCCGGCTGGGATACTAAGTCTGTTTCCGGTCGATTTTTGAATAGAACCAATATCAAAACTATCTCCTCTGGATCCGGGCGTTACATCAGTTACGCTGCTTTTATACCCTCCCTCTCCAAGTTGAATATCCGGCACTACACGGAATCGATAGGTATGACCAACCTGCCAGTCATAAAGATAACGACATTGTACCCCGTTCTGACCATCAACCGCCTTGCTGCTGACAGTACAAAAGCTACCGCCGCCAATACCACTCTTAGTAGAAGTCCCTGTTTTTGCATCATTTGCATCCCACAAACTGAACACAAACTGTTTACCGTGCCCCTCGCTGGATGAAATCACGGAGCTTTGCAGGCCTGTATATCCTTTAAGACCCTCGATTTGATTCGACCAGAATACGCGTGAGTTAGGACCCGGATCAGTGTTGGGTGTGACATAAAATCAAGTTGCCCAACGTCGGTGTTAGAAGGAAACTTAGTAGTACTGTACATGCCAGGTGTTTTACCTGATGCGAAGGCCTGAGAACAACACCAGCCTAGAACAAGTGTAGTGATTATTTTTTTCATATATAAATACCAGTTAAAGATGTTAATAGTTTCAATGCAGTGAGCGTCTGAAGGTGGGTACCTTACTTTTATGTAAAATTTTTTCAGTACTGCGAACTGCAGTGATCGCATGTATTCATGTCGCTGACAGAATTCGAGTCATGCTAACCGGCGGTTTAAGCAATAATAAGTCGGTTACCATGGCTTAAAAAGAAAAACACGCGATGATAGATTATACCTTTTACGGTTAGCCCCTGGCTCACTGCAAACTATATTCATTGCAATCAAACGGAAAAATAAGGCATTAAAATTATAAAAATAATATTATATATTGTAAAAATGCATGCAATTCACGTTGCTACCCATACATTACGCTTCCGCCAGGAGGACAAATATTGAAGAAACCTGGAATACCTAATTGACGCTTGTAGCGGGCTTAAAGAATTTGACCCTGTATTCAGACGGTTTTTATCTCTAACACTTGTGATATTTTCTGCGCTGATCTTCGCGGGAAGGGCGGTATCGCAGCGCACTGTGCCCTAACGCTCATTATAATGACTGAACGTAGTGGACAGGTTTATCCGCGCCGTTTTACAGTCCCTTTTGGACATTACCCCCCGTTTCCTCTCTTCACAACGCTTTCTGCGGTCCCGTTACTCTGCGGACTTCGCATTGCCATTGTCAGCGGCTCTGAACCGGCATAGGTTTGTACATCCTCGTCTCATGTGCCCTGTAAGCTAAGCCCAGGATTGTGAGCCATCGAGTGGCCATTAGGCAGCGCATGCCCGAACCGTCCATCAACCGTTTCAATCATGACATCCTGCACAATTTCATTATCCTATCAGCCTTTTCCTGCTGCCCGGATCATGTTCTTACGCTCGCACCATTATTGAGCGAATGTCACTTGCAGCTTACACCTGAACTTAAACCGCTGAGCATCAATGTCAGTTGCTTTCCGTTACGGCCTCGCAGCCTTCATGGAGTCTTTCATTACTGAAGACCGAAGATTTTAATTCCAGCTACAGTCTGTGCTTTCGCATTACAGGGTATACCCGCTTTGCATTTACCCCCTGGATAGTTTCCTGCGATTGCCGTTTTGCCTGTACCTGTAAGCTGACAGGCTTGCCACAGCATTCCGGATTCTGCTATGAAGTCCTTATCATTAAGTTGACGCTGATTATCGATACATGCGGCAGGACGATACGTGGGCAATCCATTTTTGCGCGCCCATAATCCACTAGCTGGTTAAGGAAATCAGGCTACATCGGCATCTTAACCAGCGGACGCTAAAGATCCCGGATTTGCTTAGCAGCAGCGTCAAGTGCTGATGCTGGCACTGCTTGTCCCCCCAGCACCGCTGAACCCCCCCTTCAGTGAACCCAGTTCATACCGCCTGCGCCATTTAAAGCTCTGATTCGCGTTGACCGCGTGCAGCCGAAAATCAGGGGGCACGGGTATTTCAGATCCCTTAATCGATTAATTGATAGCGAATTTTTTCTGCGGAATACGACGTCTTTGATGTTAAGGGCTGGATAATGCGTCGGCAATCTAAGCCTTGTGAATGGTCAGCGCTATGCCGGCCTCGGATTTTGAGAGAGTGAAAGTGACAGAAGGTAAGGGGGCAGCCTGCCTGGAGCGTGTGTTTCACCAGTTAATAGCCGTCATTACGGCGTTCATTAAATGAACACGACAATTTTGACGAAATGTTTAGAATTTCGACATTTTCGTCATGACGGTTCGGCATTATAGGTAGTATTAACATCCGGTAGATCATTTATTGCAACTGTTAAGCTTTACGTCTAAACATATTTTAGAACTCAATGATACAGCCCGTTAACCTGATTTACAGTCATCGCTTAAGCAGATCCTGATAGCCCTGCCTGGGCCACCTCCCTTTATTTTTAAGGGTCGCAGAAATAAATCCATTATTGAGAGGGTTGTTTACTCTTACAGAGTCATGCTCCATTAGCTGGGTTCTTTTACAAAGACGACGCGCAAGGTGAGTGAGAAAAATGACCATCAATAACGGTTTTTTGATGACAGAAGCTAGCCTGACAGAGCGATTATTTAAATTTGTATAAAAATGCATATTGGATCTGTTCTTGCATTAAAACTCTGAACTCAGAGTTTAGTTACCATCATACATTCTGCTATCCGCAGAACAGAGAGAACATATGCGCGTTTTCATTAAGTTCTTGGGCCAGGACCCTCCTGATATTATGCCAGCCGCCGATAGCACGGAGGTTTCTTCTATTAAATTACTGATTCTATTGATAAAGCGGTGTGGCGCTTTAGCCAGAAGTGACCGAAAAGTAAACCTTGATGACTACCTTCTGCGCCGTTATCTCTGCGCCAATGCTGCTTGCCGGTATCCTGCTTATCCCGCTAAAGCCATCGGGGAAACGCAGGATTTCTTGATGGAGAACTGAAGATGAATTATTGGGAAAGAGGGTATTGCTGTCCATTGGCGGTTTCTATTAATACGGGAAAGGATGCAAAACACCGCGTTACACCCAGAGCGGGCGGCACTCATACCATTCACCGGTTTCAGCGCCCCCAGCCTGATAATCGCACAATCAGGATGATAAAACCCGGGAACTATTACCGGCGGGATGACACAAACTGCAATGAAAGTACGGAGCACAATGCGCCTGTTTTAAACATTGTATCCAGTCCAGGAGCGGGCAAAACGACGCTGATTGTTGAAACCCTGAAGTATTTTAATCACCACTCTCCCTGTGCCGTGATTTGCGGAAATAGCCAGACCTCCCAGGATCTTGCGCGTCTCTTTTCTACAGGCGCACTAATAAACACCGTCCATCCCGCTAACGGATGTTATCTCACGTCTCAGATGGTACAGGAAGCAATGTCCCGGATGTCTCTGGAACCTCATAGGATGTTGTTTATCGATAACAGGAATAATTTGCTCTGTCCGCCTGAAATTGGCGTCGGAGAAAGCCATAAAATCGCCCTGCTTTCAGTAACAGAAGGTGAAGATAAGCCACTGAAGTTTCGTGATTTCTTCGCATCGTGTTCGTTGATGCTGCTAAATAAAATCGATTTGCTTCCCTTCCTTAAGTTTGACGTTGGCAAATGCCTGTCAAATGCCCGGCAGGTTAATCCTGCTATCCAGATTTTGCTGATATCAGCAGCAACCGGAGAGGGAATGCTCGAATGGTTTTCCTGGCTTAAAGCTCAGCAGAGGAGATAGTGTTGCCGTGAAAGACTATGTTACACCCGCGGTGGTTATTTTAACGCGTAGCGATAATGTCTGGTTTTCGCATTGCTAACCGACGCTGGCTGGTCTTAACACCAGAACGGATGGCCAGGGGAACGCGGTGTCAGCCACCGGCAGCATGCAGCCGCTTTTGATGATCCTTCAGGGCGGAGGACATAAAAAGCAGTATGCATATCAGCCTAAGCTGTACCGTCAATCCGGATGCTGTGCTGATTTCTGTGAGCAGGTGTGCCATATCCTTCATCAAATAACTGAAAATAGGGATCAATGCAAAGCGACAACCGCCAGCATGTAACCCTTTAGCGGCTTTTAAAGGCATCTGGTGCAAGGCGAAGCGCAATACTCAGCACAATCCTGCGATGGGGTGGGCTGGTGTCCCGATAAATTAAACAACGCATGATTGCTGCGCGCACACTGCCTGATGAATCGGATGCGGGGTTAGATCGGAGTTTTTAACACCAGATCCTCATGACAAGACGGTAAAGGCAACTGAATCTTGAGGTCACAAGCCCGCGTTATCGGTGTTTTGCCTTCAATCACTTTATTGCGTGAAAAGTGACGGTTAATGCTTGCGAGAAGGACAATACTTTACGCTGCATTCCAGTACCTCATAAAGGTCCGGGGCTTTATGCCAGAAGTTAATGCGGTTGACGTGGTGGGGCGTTACAGCATGCTCATAAGGAAAGTAAAAGAGGTTGTCTGATGACATCATATTCTGGGAGCCCTCTGCCGCATCGTTTATTAACAGGATTCGCCTGGAACCATTTACGCAGACAACATGCTGTATGAGTGTGAGTCTTTTAGGTTTTGCGCAAGCTGATTTTCCCTGCTAAATGAGCAGGGTTATTTACTGGAAAGATAAAATGCCATATTCACCAATGACCGATCTTGCAGAACAGGGGTTGATTGATATCGTCCGTACACTACTGAAGCAGCCCAATCTCCGGGAACTTGCACGTAGCCTTGGACGGCACGTTAAAAATAGCGCTTTGGCAGATTCCGTAAACATTCTGATTTATCATCAAAATTCCGGACGGGTAAAGGCCTATCATAGCGGTGAAAGCGAGTATGAGGTCAGTGCCAACCTCTTGGAACAAATGCTTGCAGAAGGCCCGATGAAGCATTTGCTCTGCCACTCGTCCCCGCTGATGTGTAATCAGGAGACGTTTGAAGAGAACTGGCCCGAACTCAGAGCTGTTCGACGGTATATGCCATCTGGGTTCTACTGTCTGTGGCCGCTTTCTTCAGGTGAAAACATTCTGGGTGGGTGCGAGTTTTTTCGAAACAGTGGCGCTGAATGGACGGAAATGGAACAACAACGTCTCGATAAGCTGGTTCAGCTCGCAGGGCTGGCCGTCGAACAAATTCAGATGCGAATGAAAGATTCGTGTTCAGATCAAGGGATGTTGCATCGTGGGCAAGGCGACTCCCGCATCCTGGTGGACATTACTAATGCTGTTCTCTCGAAGCTGCATCTGAATGAGTTAATGAATGAAATTATCAGTAAAATTCATTTTCATTTCGATATTGATGTTGTCAGCGTTGTGCTGCGCAGCAGCAGGCAAAAAAGGCTAACGGTATATACTTCCCATCTTAATGCTCAACGCGTTCCTCGCCAGGAGAAGTTAGATGTGCCGGAAGCGGGAACGCTTTCTGAACGGGTGTTGAATAATGGCGAGATGCTGCTGCTGAAACTGAGTCAACATGACAAAGTCTTACCTTACGAACGCGCGTTGCAGGAAAGCTACAAGGATGTGCCGGTTTCACTGTGCTTATTGCCATTAAAATTCGGTGATAAACTGCGCGGGGTACTGAAACTGGCCAAAAGAGGCAGTCAGGGATTCACGCCTTCAGCGCTGGCGTTACTTCGTCAGGTCGCTGGGCGTATTGCGATTGCCGTGGACAATGCTCTCGCCTGGCAGGCCCTCAATGCCTCCGGAACAGGTAGCGTTTATGAAACGCGATCTTCTACCGAAAGAGTACTGAATCCCTCTGTCCACTCTAATGATCTGATTTACCAGAGCGAAACCATGGCGGCTGTTATACGGCAGGTTAATATGGTAGCTGACAGTGATTGCAGTGTGTTAATCCTCGGTGAAACGGGCACTGGTAAAGAATTGATCGCCCGTGCTATTCATAATCTGAGCCAACGCAAGCACCGCAGAATGGTGAAAATGAATTGTGCAGCGATGCCGGCTGGGTTACTGGAAAGTGATTTATTTGGACATGAGCGAGGGGCGTTTACCGGCGCCAGTGCGCAGAGAATTGGACGATTTGAACTGGCTGATCAAAGCACGCTTTTTCTTGATGAAGTCGGGGACATGCCGCTTGAACTGCAACCCAAACTTTTGCGTGTTATTCAGGAACAGGAGTTCGAGAGACTGGGCAGTAATAAAGTGCAAAGCGTGAATGTCCGCCTGATTTCTGCCACAAACTGCAATCTTAAAAGGATGGTGGCAGAGGGGACATTTCGCCGCGATCTTTACTACCGGTTAAACGTTTTTCCTCTCTATCTGCCCCCTTTGCGTGAAAGACAGGAGGACATTCCTTTACTGGTGAAATTTTTCACGTTCAAGATAGCGCAACGCCTTAAGCGCAACATTGATTCTATTCCGGCTGAAACCTTGCGCACGCTAAGTCGTATGGAATGGGCGGGTAACATTCGTGAGCTTGAGAACGTCATTGAGCGGGCCGTCTTACTTACTCAGGGTAGTGTACTAAATGTGCCGTTTTCAGAACTGGATTTCCAGACACCCGATAATCAGCTTGCTGCCTCACCTCCACCTCAGGAATATGCGCCAGACGAGGATGAGTGCAGCCGTATTATCCGGGTTTTAAAAGAAACTAATGGGGTGATCGCAGGCCCCCGGGGGGCTGCTCGTCGGCTGGGAATTAAGCGTACTACCTTGATATCGCGTATGAAACGACTGGGTATCGACAAAAACACACTCTGAGATGCCCGGCGTGCAAATACAGCATGATGTGGTGCGGGACGTCGAAGCTTTTGTTTTCCGCTTATGCACTAATGCTTATGTGCCATATAAGTGATGTGTGGTTCGGCGTGTCAGCTTTAACCCCGATGAACCTTTGCCAGTTTTACGGACTAACACATAATTTGGCTACTGGCACGAATTAACGTGCAAAAGTCCGCAATGATTTAGCATTTTGTCAATTAATTAGCACTGTAATCTCATTAGAAATGGTTAATTAGAATCTGTGATGAATTATCAGTCAGGGTTGTATCGTATAAGTAATGCTATAATCTTTATATCCGCTACCTGCTGGGGTGGGTGCATAAAATACGCGTTCAGGCAGCCACTAAAGCCGGAGTTATCAGGCTTTTTGAAGAGCTAAAATTAATAAGTGGGTATTATCATAAATAAGCAATCTGGTTGCTGAACGCGTAAGCGTACAGCGAGACTTGTAACTACCCACACCTTCCTGCGGCTAATTCCCATCCTGCATGTCTTTCATTTAAGCGCCTCAGTCCTGGCCAGATAACGATATTTTCCGGTGGATGCTTGTTTTTGTTTCCTAAATATCCACCCAGCTGCGGCAAGCGTACAGTCATCACCGTCTGATTTGTCTTATTTAAGGCTGTAATTCAGGTATCCACCTGTTTTTAAGTTGACACCTAATGAGTACTGACAACCCCCCTGGCGCAGACACTATCCTGCCGAATTCAAAATGCAGCTAATCCACCAGGCGCTCAACGAGCATGTCACCGTCGCTGCACTCTCGCCTCAGCACGGGATAAACGATAACCTCATCTTCTGGTGGATCAGAAAGTGGCAGACCCGCGGCACCGTCTCCCGGCTCAGCCCGCGTGAAAATGCGCCTGCTCTTGTGCCTGTCATTATCTCCAGCGCAACGTCATCCGCAGATACTGCCATAACCCGGTCTGATACGTTATGTTTCATTAAAACCCCAGGCGGTGATGTCACGCTGCATCATCCGACGCCGGAGCTGCTCTCTGCAGTGCTGCGTGAATGCTGTGGGGGGCGTTCATGATGAACCTGCCTGCCGGTACCCGGTTCTGGCTGGTTGCGGGCATCACCGACATGCGCAACGGCTTAAACGGTCTGGGTGCTAAGGTCCAGACCGCGCTGAAAGACGACCCGATGTCCGGTCACGTCTTTATCTTCCGCGGCAGCTTGGGCTCCCAGGTCAGACTGCTCTGGTCCACCGGTGACGGCCTGTGCCTGCTGACAAAACGGCTGGAGCGCGGCCGCCTGGACGTCGGCCCGCGACGGCAAAGTGTTCCTCACGCCCGCGCAACCCGCCATGCTGCCGGAGGGCACCGACTGGGGCCAGCCAAAGCGCCTGCTGTCATCGCTTACCCTGCTGTAATCCGCTTTATCCTGGTCACCCGGCAGGCAACCTGGTAGCATTTCTGCCATGAAAGATAATCTCCCCGACGACATTGCCCTTCTTAAACAGTGCCTGGCTGAACAGGAGGCGGCGAGGTCGACTACCTGCAGGCGCAGCGGGATAAGCTGAAGCGCATGAACTTCGGCAGCCGTTCTGAAAAAGTCGCGAAGCGCATCGCGCAGACAGAGGCCGGCTCACCGCCATGCAGCGTGCACCGGTCGCGTGGAGGACCCGCCGGTGCCGCGCCCGCTGCGGCAGAGCCGCACGCGTGAGGCGTTCCCGGCATCCCTCCCGCGCGATGAGAACCGCCTGAAGCCTGCTGCCCGGACTGCGGCGGCGCGCTGTCGTACCTGGGTGAGGACGCGGCATAGCAGTTGGAGGTGATGGCGAGGCCAGGAAGGTTCAGACTCCTTTACCTAAAGATCTACCCGCGCTAATCCTTCCTGCTCAACTGTAATGATTACTCGAAATAGGCTCTCACCTCTGGTCTCTCACATTTCACACCGTACTTCGGGCAGGCGAATTTTGTTTATGCAGAAGGCTGTCTTATTCAGATTTCTTCCCCTGCCGGCATCGGGATTTAGCGTTTCATCACGCGATAATCATGACTGGACACAACAACACCGGGGAATGTTGTTAACTCATTACAGCTTATATAAAGACATCATGCAGATTTGTATTAGCGACGCTGCGGACTGAGAAATCTCCAGGATATTAGCCTCTGGCTCACAAAAGTGAGAAGAAAATGACTTTTAACAGTCTGTTACAACGTAACGCATAGACTTAGATAGTTAAATACTTGATATTATTAGACAAATGAAGTTATTTGCAATTAAAATCGATTACTCTTTATTACTCTCTATAGAATATATATAAGCTATGAAGAGGTAACGCTCTCCATAGAAATGCATAAGCTATGAAAAGATAAACATAAGCTATAGTGAGTATTTTAACACCCATCACAGGTTTGGATAAAAGTCAGTGAACACTAACATATAATAAAAACAGATATTTACAGGTTAGTGATTACCAGGGGGGTATTGCAGCATAAGCTGTAATGCGTTGTAAAACGTCAATTGGCATATATAAACTATAGTGAGTAAATCATCCCCCTGATAAGTCATGGTTACCGGTCGGGGCCTCACTAAGCGGTTATGAACATAAGCTATGGCAAGTAAATGCATCCCTGATTAGTCGTCGCCATAAACTATAACGAGTAACCTAAGCCGGTACCGCCTTTTGTTATAAACTATAGTGAGTGAACATGGCTAAAAAGCTAAGCTATAGGAAGTATGGGGGATTTATAGATAAGCTATAACGAGTAAAAATATGATTTGATAAGCTATAACGAGTAAAACCGAATATCAGGGAGCCAATGATAAGCTATAAGGAGAAAAGCAAAAATACGGACAAACTCGCTCAATATATATATATTAAAATCAACTAGTTAACTGAACATAAACTGTAATGAGCCTAGTTACTGATTCCTTAGCTCATTACAGCTTATAGTTACTTAGATTTGAAAAGTTTCTCAAGGTCATCCAATGAAATACCCAATTTATTCAACAAATTAAGTTTTTCCTGTAGCTCAGGATCCATCTTTTTCTGATCTGCTGGCGCGACAGGTGTCTCTAGTTTTTCCGCTTTAGGCGCTTTGAGTTTCGGGTTACGGTTATGGACGATAAACGCAACATTTCTCCCCTTCTGGACCTCACTGTAATCAAGGTAACCAATCTCCTTCAGTTGTTCCATGGCACGCCTAACTGTCTGGTTTTGTGAGAAAACCGGGGAACGTAAGTTGAGGCGATTACGCAGGCGAGCGAGTGAAATAGGCGCAGGGTTTTTAGGCAGACTTTCTATATAGGTATAAAGAGCCTGAGCGGACTCACGTCGTTTAAGCGCGTTGATGGCTTTAAGCTGAAGAAGGACTTTATGATCAAATTCATAAAGTTCAAACAGCTTGGGATCTGCCTGAAGTATAACTATGTCTTTCTTTGTGTCATAAAATGCTGATTGTACTAAGTGGGTTATGTACTCCCTGCCCTCATCTCCCGAGTTACTGGCAAAGGATATTGTCGTGGCTGCGATACGTTTTAACGAGGGGCTGATCCTTTCCCTTAGCTGCCTGGAAGACCGGCTTGAAGGTATGCCGCAGAGCTTTGCAAATTCAACAAACGGAAGCTGGACTTTATCACCAATGATTTGGTCTCTGTGTTTGGCAAAGGAATGGATAATTCCTACCCACGTTTTAAAATCATTATCCATATCAAGACGCGGGCCTATAATCTCAACCTTTTCATAACCCTCAGCTTTTGCCAGAGACAGACGCGTCAGTTCTTCAGTTGCGTCCGTGGTTGAAAAGGTGTTTTTATTGCTGTTTTTCAGTGACTTAAGCGTTGGTACAAATACGCCCAATCTCATTAATGCCACGGGCTGCACCGTATTATTAGCATTAGGTGTTAGCGTTACAATTTCGCCGGATGTGCTATTTTTTTCTTCAAAAAATTTTGTCAGATCAAGATTTTCACCAGCCACAGGCATTCCCATTCGATTTCAGATGTGTGAAGAGCGAGATCATCTGTTCAGGTGCTGTGAATAGATAGATTGAAACGTTCACAGAAATGATCTAACCGGATGATCCATAGAATAGAAAACTATCCACAAGTAAAACAGCCTTCTCAAGCCAAAACTCACTATAGCTTATGAGAAGTTCCAACTACAGCTTATCTTTCACTTTTTATCGATTATAGTAAACTCCTCACAGTTTATACTTACCACATTATAGCTTATGTAGAACCCGGCCAACCCCAGAACTGGCGCGGGCTACAGCGATCCGGGATCTACTTAGGATCTATAGGGATCTCATATTGATCTAATTTATTGGGATCTACCCAGTGGATAAGTGGATAACCCGTTCATTTCCACGGAGTCGTATGGTGATAACAACACATATTGAGACTGCATTTTTTGAGAAAAAAGGAAACCTTCGAAACAGACAAAAGCAGAGGCCAGAGTAGTGAATAACTGTAAAGTTCGTGAGTGAACAAACATCGTTAGTGGCCAGGCAGAGAATTCGTAGTCCCAAAATGATTTCTCTCGGACTGTAAGATGAGCCGGAAGAACAAACGCTAAAGGCAGGAAAGAGCAAGGTCTCTGACAAAACCCGTTAAACATGAAAAAACCCGGGCTGATAACAGCCCTGACATACAACCCGGGTGGCAACAATCAGGCTACCTGAAAATTACGGTGAAAATTTTGACTATGTCTCAGGGGGAAATAAATGAGACCTCTTGAGTATAGTGAGCCATCTCGTCAGACAGAATTTTTCAGGTTTATTATCATGTAAATTACAGACGGGACATATGCCCACAACTCTTTCAATAAGACAATGTCGATACGATATGTGGCCGATAGTTTGGTCTTAACCCAGGATACAACCCAATTGTTAAGTGAATCATTGACCCAGCCGTCCCTAGCGCTCACCCATCAGTAATGTTGAGAGACCATGCTGTTATCACTCCCTTGCCCTCCACGCTTGTTACAGGCACTCTCAGGCACTTTCAGGCCAAGTATCAGCGCTGGCATGTCCACTCTGCATCAGAGTCTTTAAGCTAAACGTGGCGGCTATTGCATTCGTCACGTTTATTCCTGTCTATCAAGATTCCTCAGGAACAACAAGACAGGTGGCGAAATTGATTATGTTACGGACTGCATAACACTTCGGGGCTGACTGCCACAACAGCATTTAATTATCAAAAGCTCCACCAGCCGGAAGAGATAGTCTCTGCAGACAGCGCATTGATCGAGTTGCCAGGGCTGTACTTAAACTGATTAAAATCAACAAAACACGGGAACCGTTGATAATAATAAATCTGATACAGCTGTTCACATTACTTTGATTTTCGTTAATAAGATCCTTGATCGCAAAGGATCGCCGGCACGCAGTAACCTGGGAAAAGCTAATATGACCGCATGGGCCTGGCACAAACAGTTGATTAACAATCAGAAAAGATTACCGTAGTGAGTTACAGTGCCGGTTAAAGTCCGGAGATTAGCTCTGCATCTTTACTTAACAGCAGTTTTACTGAATTTGGCTACCTTAACAGAGGTGAAATGCTCACCTCAGAACAACACAGGTGTGCCCGTGAAAAGCAGAAATTTCAGCGCAGAGTCAAACGCGAATCCACCCAACTGGTCGCTGACCAGAATTATAGCGTTGTATATACTTTCAGTGCTATGGATGTTGGTCTTACTGACATGACACGATGGGTAACGCAATTGCGTGATGACCGACCGGGTAAGTGTCAGAAACTACCTCATAACTCCGGAACAAATCGAATGACGCACGCATAAAAAAATTCTGCAACGTGCTGAAATTATTCAATTAATAGTAAAATGGTACCTCGCTACTGATGTCAGATTTGATAAATAATTCCCGGTAATCTGAAAACTCAGTGCGCTTTATTCTGTAGCCACACTCCGCCACATAATCGGAGTTTATCGCAGCGGCTATAAATCTTCCTGCAAAGCTGGCGGCAGACAGGCTTTATTATGCGGCCAGTTTCTGGAGCTGCATAACATCAGCCATGACTCTGCTGGCGCAGGAATTCTAGCGATCATGGCACCGGTGAGCGTCTTAAGGATTGAACGATGGCTTGCTGGCAGGCTCATGAAAAAGCCCTGGTGAACTGCCAGCAACCCACTCATCGGTATATCGCGGTGCCCATGAATACATCGCTGTACCTATTCACCTTGCGCGGCAGTATGCAATTATGAGCCTAGTCAGATGTCCTGTGCCGACGTGACAAATATCTGGACAGGGAACCGCTGGCCTTACCTCGCCGTTGTTTCCTCCTTTTAGCGAGAAAAAAACGGAGGGATGGGTAATGTCGTTCTCACCGGACAGCCGACTGACTGTTAAAGCGCTGGATGTGCCCTAAGAAACCCGTGGAGAAGCTTGCGGAGTGATGTTCTATAGTGTAAGGGGCCACTACACCAGCAGGCAGTTCAGGCTACTGTTATGGCGTTATCGGATCAGGTGGATCAAGAGACTATGAGGAAACTGCCGGGCTAACAGCCCGATGGAACGCGTCTTCTGGAGCCTTAAAACGCGTAGTAACCAGTGAAGGTTATGTAAACATTAGCGAAGCGGCTCGCGCAGCCACTCATGATATCTGTCGGGTATTACAGCCTAATAAGGCTACGTAAATACAACCTTAGATTAACACAAGCGCATTGGTAAATCGTTTAAGCGGTGGCCAGTTTTAGTTGAGCACTACGAAATCAGACTTTGGGCACATTAAGTAAAAACGTCATGAAACAAATGATGTCCCCCATATCGCGGTAAAAGTTCATTGCGCTTTAAGGCGCCACATTATCCACTCAATTCAGACACCGTCCCGCTTTTGTGAGCTTATTCAGGAGCCTATCCTCATGGGATCTTAGAGCGGGATCTCTGGCGCGGTATTTTTCACACTGGGAGAATGAGCGTCGTATTTGAACATCACCTCCTGACCACGAATTATAACCACCTCACCGGTACGTAGCGTCAAGCGTAAAACTACATCACCTTTGAAAGTTATCTGTGAATGATCAGCATTTGAATCCTGAAGTTCTGATGAGATATCAATCTTTGCCAGGGTTTTAGGTAGTTCGACACACCCCACGTCTTTTCCCTTACTCATCATCAAAACCGAAGTCGGGAAAGCTGAAGCAAAGCTGTTTAAACTCAGGGCGCATAAGCATGCCGCTAGCGTGATCTTAAAGATATTCATTTTAGTCCTCAAAGTGAATTAATAACGGTGAATACAACAGGGTAATAATGAATTGTGCTGATTCATTCACAAGCTGCTCTTTCACCGATAAATAGTGACACACCCTCCCCCATTATTTTTTAAACACGATGTTATTTATTCGATTTTCAGGTGAATTATAGACTTGGCTCGACAAAAGAAAGATGGAAAAGCAAGGCTGCCTCGCTACTGCGTTACAGGACTGTTCATAACACTGGCTATTTTCTCATCAAACAGGATAGAGGCCGTCGATAGCATTTACCTTAAAATAAGTATAATTTTGTTTTCAGGGTAAATTAATGATATTTAAGAAATAAATTCTTGTCAATTTATCGGCTATAATCAGGCTTTCACTAAAAACTAACAACTAAAACATAAGTAATATTTATGTTTTGGCATGCTTATCATTTAGATTTTCGATGAAAACACAAAGGCCGCAAAATTAGGATGATTTAATAAACCGGTAGAGACGAGTGGGTCTGTCAACAGGAATAACGAAGTGGATTGACTCTCCAGATCATTATAAATATGGTCTGGGCAATGTACGCCTTATCGGCAGCCTCACTAATCACACCCCCTGTTTTAAACATCATCTACTGCTTATCAACTAAATCAAGTAATTGATATGGCAACCATTTTGTCAATATACATAAGGCAACTACGGGGGCATTATTGTCTTTGATATGGGCGCTTAATATAGTAATGGTAGTCCTGACTCTTCTGTCAAAAATGGCAAAAAATTATTGAATACTACCATACCTCGATAATGCGATTTTCGTCAGGTTCATTAGTTGGGAAACTGTCTGATAGCTTTTATTAATGTTTATATTTATGAAAGTCTTGGGAAAATAGGTAGGGACTATGTTAATTTGAATATGATGACCATCATTTATCCGACCTCCATTTCATTCCGATTTCAGAGCAAAGATTTTAATGATACTCATAAAAAAACCATGGCAACTCCTTAGATTTTTTACAAGGATGGAATTACATACTGTTTTTTTTATCAATCGCAGAGAAAACTAACGGTAAAAGTCAGGGACTTTGATAGCAAATATTCGTACATTGTAATAAATGAGGGTTGAAGCTACAGGCTTTAGACAATTTATCTTACTGGAAACAACATGATGAGTCCTTACTACTGCGCTTTTCCGGGTTTATAATCAAGCAATACACAAAAGCCTTATTCCCATAAATACCAACTGATCTTAAATTCTGACGTTATTAAGCTTATGGAAAGTATGTGATAGCAAAAGTATGCTCGCAAAAAATTTATGGTTTTAAATATCGTAAAGCGTGAGTTATAAAAAATTAAGGTTCAATAAGCGTAAACGTCAGATAACGTAAATATCAATTCCTGATTGCTGAGAGTATTCAGCTACTTTTTGTATCGATTGGTCATTTTTTTCCCGCAATTTTATAATCAACAATGCGTCGCCAGAGAGAATTTTGTAATTATATTAATCTTAACTCTGTAGAAACGCGTTGTGCTTTATCGCTCTTGTTAAATATTATATAAGTTGCACTGATTAGAAGCGCGGCTATGACTTTTAACATTTATACGTTTAAGGCCGAAGATTAGATTGAAATCAAATAAATCGATCAATTATACACTTAATACTGTGAACACCGGTCCTTGCCCCCCCTTTCTTATCCGCACGAAATCCGGATGATTATCACAATAATCATATTTTTTAACGCGATAAGTTCACGATATTTTAGTGATTATTAATCATTACAGATTATAGAATTAAACGCCTCTCTGGTGCAGATTCAGTCATTGTTTAATACAAATTAAACAGCAACTTTGATTCAAGGGGCAGGTCTAAGTAAAACCTACGCCTCATCATTTCTTTAAGGAGACAGGATGAGGTTGCCTCCTGTTGACCATAACAGGAACGTCAGTCACGCATTGAGATGTTTGATAGCTCATAAGACAGACTTTTAGGTGAACAGAATATACCTTGCCATCAAAGAGTTGGATGAATTTTAGCAGATGCTACATGAATGGAAACGGTGGAAATACCCTTCAAACAGGGTATAAATACGCTGTTTGAAGTACAGTAAGGCACATTCTAACCCATAAATTATTTCGTAATGCAGATTCCATCATGGGAAGCCACTTAACCTGATATCAGGCTGCATTGTGTTAATGTTTTCATCAATGTGCGCCTTCTTCTCATAACATCATTATTCTGGCACTGTTATAGTAATAAAGTCGCAGATTAAGAAGATCTAAAAAGCAAATTAAACCCCCGATATTTGGACAGCAGGTCCCATAGCAATTTTATCTCAATCGCCTCCGTGATAGAGATAACTCTTAATTGCAAAAGACATTTGCGTAGGTATAAAACTCAATACATGAATGAGCCTGGATTGCTTATTTTTCAGCACTTGCTACGGAAGTTGAAAGTTGTGAGTTTAGTCATTAGATCTGACCTATGGTTTTTACTCTTACAGCAGCTCGTATAATTAAGAGTATGTCTAATCAAGAGCTTAAATGTGCAGTTAAAATTGACAACACTCTTCATCCTGTCAAATCACTCTATACACACTTTAATTGATTACTTAAAGGTTAAAATTGGAATTCTTTAATGTAATCTGACACCGCATGAGTTAAATCGTATGCTATGAATCCTAAGGGCATTTTATTCTGTTTCTTTAACAAAAATACTGCAACCATTTAAACTAACTGAAAAATCCTGCTAATTTTGACATGATTTAAGAGGCATTGGCTGAATGCCATCATCTTAAGATACACGGCTTCAATTAGCGGCATTTTATTAAAATGCAACATATCTTCCTTATATATATGATTGCAATAGTGCCATAAACATCTGATTGCTGTTGCTATATTGATGGCTATTTTTTAATGAATTTCTGACATTAACAGCTTAATTATAAAAAACTCGGTTGGTGAGCATTTTAAATTGTGCAAGATTTTTTCTTTAATTTCGGTCAACATAATCTTAGCTATGAATCTACGGACTTACAGTTTCGTTTATTCTTAACTGGTAAGTCATATAAGAATAAACGAACCGGATTCAGTTGAGAAGTAATCTTAAATCACATAGAAAGGCTAAATGGTTCACTGCTGAAATGTAAATGGGGATTAGTGGCGTGAGATGTTAATAGTGTGTAATGACACCCTAAGTTTTATAGAGTAAGCTTCGATCTTTCAATTACTTTCTGTTGAATCAAGTTGTACATCTAATGATTTTTATCCAATATCTCTCAGCGCATAGGATGTGGCTGGCCCTTCAAATTAGACTAAATGATCAATTATTGCGAACTTTAGGGGATTTCACCGTGAAAATTTTAAAAAAACCCATGTATATCATTAGGTTATGGCTGTTTTTCCGTGGTGAAAATAGCGATTGCCTGAATGACTGACTCCTCATAATCGATTTATAGCTAAGGAAATTAAGGTGTTTTGAAGCCTGTAGTAGCAGGGGACCTCGACTCCAGTGAAAGTAGAACTTTTCATTAAAACTGGCACAATCGGTTAGAGTTAAGTATGTCTGGGTATGGTCGGTGGCACAGTTGAGGGCTTATAGAAGGCATCATGAACAGTTTTTTTTGCTACGGTATCATTCTATTTACGTGAGGTTAGCGCTTTGCCTTCAGAGAACTATTCGTGATTATTTCCGCTACTGCTGATGAACAATCCGTCTAAGTTTAATTTTAATTTTAATAGCAGGGAGTCGGAAAAATTCCCTGCACACAATAATGACTGAGACAAAAAATGAATACCCGAATCCTGTCATTATCCACCTGTAAATACTCTCACAACTCGGTATTTCGAAAATGACCAGTATCACTGAGGAACTGATGAGCTGCTGTTCGATTATAACGACCGCAGTCCTGTATATATGCTTAGGACAAGCGGCAAAATAGGTTAAAGAAATTATCAACTTTGGTCTGAGAATCAAACTCTGCTATTGAGTATGCAGTGAACAGGAGCGATGCATGGGGATTAAGGCGAAAAATATATTGAACGTTACGGACTAATTTAGAGATTCGATCGAAATTATAATACTCAGAAAAAGGGACAGGACGGGCATCGATAAAGATCGGATCTACCATCTGTGTTGCTCATATAAACCTGAGTCTGATAATAATGTAGGGTTAGGAGCTTGTGCGGGTCCGTTTATATCCTCTGATTTTCGGTTAAGATCAAACCCCGGACATCATATAAAGATTGGTTAGAAAGTACGGAGTGGAATAGACAACCGTTGAACTTACCAATCCATGATCGAAGAATAAGGTGAAATAAATGCAGAAGTTTACGTAGTCTGGACCAACTCTCGATGAGCCGATAAAAACCAGCATCGTTTATTCAAAAGTATATTTTAATGGATGATTTTGTGCCGTCGATAGCGTAATCAACCTATATTGGATTTTAAAGATTATCTGGCTCTGTGATTCATCAATCATTTTGGTTTCAGATAAAGGGCACTGGCAATGATTGAATGCTTCCGTAAATGATTTTTAATCTTATTAACCCCCCATTCTGTATACCATTGTTCAGCAGAGAGCAGGTTAATATATTCACATTAGGTCCACGATGTTTGAGCGGACCAATTTGGTCAGAATGAAAGAAGATAATCTGTTAAGGCGATTCTTTTCCCGACTGCAAATCATAATTTCACTGTGTGGGTCCAGGATGCTTTATGTGACCTGAAAACAGCGTAACAAAAGCCCACTTAATCGTTACTGCAGACCCGGTGCACATCCCTATGGCTGAAGGAACAACTCAGCGATTGTCTCTCAGGAAAATGAAGCTACAGACAAGTTATGGCTGGAGTTTTGGTTTTTTGCCAGACAAATAGGATTAGGGGTTACCTGTCATTTACTCAGGACACTGTCCAAAGGCTTCAGCAGAGCTTCATCCAACTGTTTTCTGATAAGTGATTATGCAGTAAAGATGTGTATCACGGGCTGGAGATTGTGAAGTGTATGGAGCACTTTTACATCCTGCCTTAAAAGGCAGGCCATCTGTTAAGGCCCGGAGGAGTATATTTTTTTCCTGCTCCAATTACTTAAGGAACACTGAGCCTCCCGCTAGCCGTGTATTAAGATGCCCATCTTTCGTTTTTGAAATTAGAAGTTTGTTCCATAAAACTGAATGGATAGTGGGAGTATGGTAATGGGTCTGAAAAAACGCGATCTATTTCCTCTATTGGGGATTTTAAAACAATTAACTAAGTTCTTAATTACGTAGGGACTAAAGCTGTGAAGTTGGCTTCGTCTGAAGGGAAGGGAAGATGGCGTCTAGAAGGGTACTCAGCATAATGAGATATTCTGAACCAGTTTGGAAATTTATAAAAATGAATTTCTGAGTAAACAAAAATCCTTTTCAAATCGCATAGTCGCTTCTGAAGTTAATGTTTATATAAAACCGACATTGAAGTTATAACGTGATAATGAAGCAAATGGTTCACCTTAACATTAGGAGCTATAGACATAACTTTGTCATAAGCTCTGCCTTGGATAAATACGTTTAATATCAATGATTTAATATTTTTCCCTTTTAAACAATTACAGCACTACCATGAGTTCAATCAAAAACTGAAAAATGCCTTGCACAATTGTTATATGTTAATGATGCCCGTTTTGCGAAACCTTTATAGCAATCTTTCTGGCTAATTTAGAATACAATAATTCTTCATTCAATTCCTGCCGCGAACTATTCCCAAGCCTATTAACGTTACTCAAATTATCAGTAACATATTCAAATAATTCAAAATGCTTATTTTCCTGCCCACTCTGATTAAGAGTAATATTTATATCTCCACTTAACTGCTGAATTGTTGCAAAGCCGTCAATTCCTACCGCTAAATTTCCTTTAGTCATGTTGACGTTATCCAATGTTAATGTCATGACAGATTGGTCTTCTGAATAGTCAACAATCGTTATCCCCGCGAGTTTAAGTTCACGACGTACTTGCCGAACGAAAGGGCCATAAGGATCATTGCTGAATAATACAACCTTCTGCGTCTGCTCTCCATTCATGGCACGGTTATGAGGGTGAAATCCGCAAGCGGATAGGCTCAAAACGCTCAAGGTTATCAGGAAATAGTATATAAACCGGCGCATAAACAGTCTCATCAATAGGGGGAAGCTAACCTCTAGGCCGTGAACTTTGCCACAAATAAGCCAGCACAAAAAGGACTAGATCATGCCAGATCATAATCAGGCGAATCGCCAAAGACAACTAAACGATAAGGAAATACTTATATTTAAGCTATATGACAAGTACGATTTTTGAGTATTTTTTGTTATTCGAAAATCCAAAATTTCGAAGGAATTGTATCGCTAATAAACAACGTGATCATAAAGCTCTTTGATGACAAAGAACTTAAAGATGCCGGTCATTTTGAGGAAGTTTAAATGAGCATACTCTGTCTGTTATAGCGTCAACGAAGTGTTAACAATGACTCAATTTCGTAGTTATACACAAGAGGATCCAGTAGTAAGATCCCATAAGGATCCAAAATAGATCCTAAAGACCCTAAAAGATCCCCGAACGGCCACAGAGCATGGTGGGAGCGGGCTGACAGGTGATTAGGGTTATCGGTCGTATGCTAAATGGTTACCAGTCATATGCATAGGGGTTATCAGTCGTATGCTTAAAGTTATCTGTCGTAGGTATTTTGATTTTCAGTCATATGCATGTAAGGTTATCAGTCATGTGAAATATGGAATCTTTTACATTTATCCACAAGTAATGTGATTACCTATTAAAATCAATGGAATAGATAAATTGTCAGAGCCTAAAATAAAATCTTCGGGAGAACTTATCCACTTCAATCCCACAGCGAACGCTACTGTTCAGCCTGTGGCGTTGATGCGTCTTGGGTTGTTTGTTCCAAATACAGACCATGCCAGGGCTAGAAGCTCAGTTAATACCGTTAAATCGACGGTTGATGCCAGTGAAGATCTTTATCATCTCGAAGTGGTGAAAAGGGAGGGATATAAAGATATTTCCATCCGTTCAGAACGACTGGATATGGCTACTGATTTTCGGGTCTGGCTGGGAATAATTCGTTCAATTTATGATAATGGCACTTTTACTGGAAATTTGAAGTTACCGTTTTCAAAATTCCTGCGAAACTGTGGCTTTGATCCAAAGCGTTCTAATCGTGATATGAAAACGCGGATTGATTCTTCACTGATGCGCCTTCGGGGGGTTACCATTCAATTTTGTAATGAATCTGGTTCTCTGACTACAGGACTTGTAAATAGTGCAAACTATAATCTTTTTAGAAACGAAGTCGAAATAGAAGGTGATCCACGCTTAGCCGATCTCTATAAAATTGACTATAGAGTCTATTTGCGCTTAAAGGCAATTGATCATCTTCCCCGTAAAGAATCAGCACAGGCATTGTATACTTTCATTGAGAGCTTACCCAAAAATCCTGCGCCGGTTTCCATGAAACGTTTACGTGAACGGTTGCGTCTGAAATCACGGGTTGCTTATCAAAATCACATAGTCAGAAAAGCGCTAGAAGAACTGAAGGAAATCAATTACTTAGAATATACGGAATTTAAAAGAGGTCGTTCAGTTTTCTTCAATTTCACGCAAAGAAATCCAGGATTAATTACAAATAAAAATTTAGAATCTGTCCGTACAGTTTCCCCTGAAATTTTAGACGAAAACACCATTGCGAAAGTTACTAAACTTAAGGAATCAGGATTCAGCGAAGAAGAAATTGCTAAAATTCTTATTACTTTGGATATGTCTTGATTTTTAGATTCATAATAACATCCACAGAGTTTTAATATGAATTTTTTTCAAAATGTTAGATAGAATAAATCAGATATAACATGAGGATTACATTAGGGTTAACTTAAAAATCAAAGCAATTTTATATTCCTAAATGATTATATTATATCATGCCTCAGGGTTTGAACGGGGTATTTTAAGAGTAAGCGAATTTTTAGTATACGAGATTCTGCTCAGGAGGTGATTAATATTACTATTTTTTCAGGATATATAGTAGTAATATTTTGAATGGATAATTCTCTTCACCTAAACTGGGAAATTGGTATTGATGAAGTGCACATCAAAGCCTTTTATTCATGAAAGGAAAGATATGAAGATTTCACCGTATGATAAATTTTCTCAGCTTGCAGCATACGACTGATAACCAGAGGGATCCAGGTTGACTCACATCATAAATCATTCCTAATAACTCCATGATTTTGTTATCAAATAAAATTGACCTGATGCTTTCATATGATCAGCAGATGTATAAAGCAGTTAGCATGTGACTGGAAACCTTTAGTGCAATAGATTTTATGGTAATTCATTGTTATTTAACAAATATTTTAAAATTGATTATCGATTTAAGGGGATGGGAGTTATGCAACGTTTGAAGTCTACGTTGGGTAAGAATGAAAATTTGGAGCATACGAGTGAAAATCTTTTGCGCGATTTACACTCATTTGCACATTATATTTAACTATAATTCTGATTTTAATAGTTAAAAATTAAGCTGTTCCAGCATACGACTGGAAACTTTTGACCGTCCCTAAACTCAGTTTTACGTTCCTTTATGAATAATCACGGCTGGCAAGTAAAAATATCACCCAAAGCTTTTTTCTAATGATATCAAGGTTTTGACATGTTTCATAACTCCTTTGATTTACATATGGACATTAAGCACACTTCCCTGAACGCATACTTTTTGCACTACTGTTACAGAGCACAAAAGATTATTCGAAAGGTATTTTTCTTTCGTGTTATCAGTGCGATAGTATCAAAGTGAAGCAAGCTGAAACGTGTTCAGTTAACAAAGTTTTTCTGTGCAGTTTAGAGATGAATACTCGAATAGTCTCGAGTGTAAGCAGACAATGTGAGCCAGTAATTTCCCCCCGGACAGGTTGATACGTCACGTCATCAGTCCGCCTACGCGAATGACCAGCCAGTCGGCAATCAATCACTGAGTGCACGTTACGAAGCTAACTTAAGGATCGTTGCTGTTCAGACGACAGTTTCCTGTTAACACGTACAGCTGCGCATCACTAACGCCGTCGCGGTCCGCACCGAAGAACAGATATTTTTTTTCTCACCGGACTCACCGTACCCGGCGAGCTTTCCGCGAGTTTATCCGGTTCTGTCCAGTCATCTCTGGCTAAGTATTTCAACGCTTCCCAATGAATCAGCGCGTACGCTAACGCCTCCGCCAGCTTTGTGTACCGCGAGAGCGTTTGCTGTTTTTCACGCTGCCACCTTTCCAGCGAGTTCAAAAGCGGCAACCTCTGCACTGGCGAATGGCATTCCGTTTCAAAACGCTTTTGTCCCGGATTTCGGCTTCAGTAGTGTACAGTTAGGCCTGCTGAGCGTGACGTTGACAGCAGGTGGTCTTACCCGGCGTCCACTTTCCTCTGAAGCACCCCGCTTAACCCCGCAAAACGCGTTTGCGGGTGGACACCTTTGCGGTCCGGCGAGTACGCAAACTAAACCGCCGGCACCATCATCGACCCTGCGTTGCGGTCGTCGTGTATGATCATAGTCAACCCGTTATCGTTTGCCGTTGCCTGCTGAGACACCGTCGTATTGTCCGCATGGAGTCTGCGGACTGTTAGTTCGTAGCGCGAGAGCGCCTTGACCATCGGCGACAGCAGCTGGCAGCGTGCGTTAACCCAGCCAGACAGTAACGAACGATCCCGCGTGAAGCCCTGACGTTGAAAGATGTCCGATAGCGCGACGCAGCAGCAGGGGCAGCAGAATACAGCCAGCTTGAGGCGGTTCTCTTCTCGCAGAGAATACTCAGGGAACAACTTACGCGTACGGGTCTGCCGCAGCGGGCACGGCATCGGCGCGACCGGTGCGCTCATCGCTGTAGGGGGGGGCGGGCAACTGTCTGCGCGATGCGCTTAGCTATCTTTTCAGAGCGGCAGTAGATGTTCGTGCGGCGCAGCTTGTCAAGCTTCCCCCTGTAATAGGCGATTCGGCTGTCAACACAACGCTCCATCCGTTTTGCCAGCAGGCACCGGACGTCACGGATGGACTAGAGCTGTTTACCTGGCTGCTGCTATGGCCGCGGAAGATAATGACGAGGCCGGACTCAGATCGTCTTCCAGCGCAGTCTGGACCTTTACACCCAGCACCTTGAAAGCATTGCGCATGTCAGTGATGCTCGTCACAAGTCAGCTCCGGTGCAGGAGGGCAGGTTCATCATGAAGGAGCCCCCGCTGTATTTAATGTAGCATTGCAGAGAGCAGCTCAGGCGTCGGATGATGAAGCATGACATCACCTCCGAAGGGTTTAATGTGGCAGAATGCATCGGACCGTGTTATGGCAGAGCCTTGGCTTGTCTTTTCGCTGGAGATAATGACAGGCATAAGAGCAGGCGTGGTTTCACGCTGACTTAGCCGGGAGGCAGTGCCGCGTAACTGCCACATACTGATCCATCGGAAGATGAGACTATCGCGAGAGTGCAGCGACCGTGACATTATCGTTGAAAGCCGGCTGGATTACCTGCATTTTAAATTCGGCAGGATAGTGTTTACATTGTCAGTACTCATCAGGTGTCCATTCAAAATAGGTGGAAACCTAAATTGTAGATTTAAAAAAAACAGTCCAGACGGGGCTGACTATACGCTTGCGTATAAACCCTACATTCCACGAGTAAGTCATAGTCATAAAGCTATGTTTAAGGAGTGTCCTTTGCGAAGAATCGAAGTGATCACTGGCGAACAAAATGCCGTCGTTATGCTCTTTAAGAGAAAGCCCGTTTAGCTGCGCTTGTCATGCGACCCGCTATATCGTATCACTTGTAGTATGACAGTATGACATCACGCCAAGTCCTCTTTTATGTCAAAGCGACTTAAAGAAGAGGGTAAGCCTGCCATCACCGCCTGCAAAGTGGGGCATTGTTTCCATAATCAGGACATTGGATAAAAGCTACACCAGCTCAGGCAGATGCCGGTGCCCAAGAACTCGGAAGCCCAGATACTTCGGGTCGAATCTGAGCTAGCGCATGCAAAAAAATTGATATCACGCATGCCCTTTCTACCATTAGGCGATCCCCTTCATTCGAATAGCCCAAGTAATCCATATGTATAAATATCTGCTCAGGGCTGCACACTCTGACAATATGGAGGACGCTCCTTTGTTAACGCTTATCCGCCAAATATAGCGAGTGGGCGAGGCATCTTTATTTTACCTGTAGCACGGGAGTGAAATTTTAATTCTGCGATTCTTAGAGTTCCTGAGAGCGAGGAACAAACGTGAAACTGATGGTCCGATTAAACAACATATCCTGTCAGACAAGTTTCCCGCTACGTTTCACCAGGATCTGGGCCGGGTTATGGCCAAGCTAAATGACAGTTCAAGCACCGATTAAAATTCAATACACCCGAAGAGATAATTAATAAGGGTGTTGAGGTGAACGGTTGAATCTTCAGAAGCTTCGTTTAACATATCATATCTCTATCCATTTCAATGCGTTAAATTCCCTTTAGCTCGCATATTTAATTCGTTCAGGCGTGATGTGAGAGGAGTTTGGCGTTTTGGCATACCGTTCATCACGCAGCAGCATAATCCATCCCGCCAGTGCAGAAAGACCTGTATCCATAGCAATGAGCGCATATGCAGCGGAGTCTTTCTGGTCGAAGACCAGTTGATCTGATTCGCATTTAAACTCTGCGCTGAAATTTATTATTTTATTAGCTTACCCGTTTTGTTCTGATGTGAGCGTAATAGCTTTGTTCAGGTTGCGGGTTTAGTGTGTCACTTAAGTGTCAGGACATCAAAAGTCTTGCAAACTGCAATGCATTATTAATGAAAATATGCTGTGGCAAAATATGGCGGCACCCGATGCACCAACTAAAGGCATTAATCTAATGTGCTGGGATTATTGCGGGGTCATCAGAGAACGGACTTCATGCCTTAAAAGCTGATTAGTCACTCTTAGGTGGCCAGTTGGATCGATATAAGTTTGCGAATTGAATGAAAAAATCCAGTTTTCATGTGAAATCAACATCAACTGGATTTTTACCAATTTTTTGGTAAGATGAACCTAAAATTGATTATGGAGTGACTATGAAGCGAGACTATGGTGGTGTGCTTGATATGGCCAAACGCGCGAACGGTATGCTGCATGGGTTAAGCAATCATATTGAAAAGCAGCGATATGAATTTAATCAAAATGGTTATTATCAAACCTTTTCCCGCAATGCGGTTTCCAGCATGCCTCAGCTCAGTAAACATGCGGTTGTTGCAGCAATACATGAAATGGAAGCCAATGGGTATGTTTTTGGTAAGCGACAAACGGGTAGTACATCTCAGTATGCGCTGAGTATCCAAAATGTCATTGATATTTATCAACATCGCAAGTTACCAAAGTATCGTGATAAGCATTCCAGTCCCTTCGTACTTTTTGTGGTTAACCTCAAGGGAGGAGTGTCCAAAACTGTCACTACCGTCACTCTGGCACACAGCATGCGAGCACATCCGGCGATGCTTCAGCATGATTTGAGGATTCTGGTAATAGACCTGGATCCACAGGCATCCAGCACGATGTTTTTGAGCCACACAAACAGTGTTGGCTCGATCCTGGAAACTGCGGCTCAGGCGATGCTGAATGATCTCAGTACAGAGCAGCTTCGTGCAGACTTTGTAAAACCAACGGTGATGCCTGGGGTTGATTTAATGCCAGCCTCAATTGATGATGGTTTTGTTGCAAGCGATTGGGATGCATTGATTGCTGAACATCTCCCGGGTGTGAAGCCTTCAGAAGTACTTCGACGCAATGTTATTGACCGTTTAGCCAGTGACTATGATTTTATTTTTATTGACACGGGACCGCATCTTGATTCCTTTATGCTTAACGCAATTGCGGCTAGTGATGTTTTACTGACACCTACACCTCCTGCTCAGGTTGATTTTCACTCTACGATGAAATATTTAACTCGCCTTCCTGAGATGCTCGAACGTATTGAAAATGAGGGCATTGAACCTCGTTTGAAAGCAAACATAGGTTTTATGTCTAAAATGACCGCGAAGCATGATCATCAGACTTCTCAAAGTTTTGCTCGTGAAGTGTTTACCCGCTCAATGCTGGATGCTGTTTTGCCCCGGCTGGATGGTTTTGAGCGCTGCGGTGAGTCATTTGATACGGTAATAAGCGCCAATCCTGCTTCGTACCCTGGCAGTGCAGATGCATTAAGGAAAGCAAAGCATGAAGCTGAAATGTTTTCCCGCGCAGTATTTGACCGTATTGAATATATCAGGAGTACATTATGAATAGTCCAAAAAAACCTCAGCGTATAGGGCGCAGCCTGGGCGGATCTGCAATAGCGAGTATTATTGACAGTACCAGTGAAAATCGAACCTTTACGCTTAAATCGGGTAAAACAGCTTCATTTACGCGTCAACTAATTATGCTCGATGAGATAACTGAACGTACCTATGTCGATCCTTTGATAAATGGGCGGGACCAATCCACATTGACCGATGAGTCCGTCAGCGATATTACGCGCACAATTAAACTTCAGCAGTTTTTCCCTGCCATTGGTCGCTTGAAGGAGGGAAAAATTGAAATACTTGACGGTTCAAGGCGTCGCGCAGCTTGCCTGATTGCAGGAGCAAGTCTGGAAGTACTGGTGACAGACGACCAAATAGATATCAGTGATGCACGGCAGCTAGCTGCCGATATTCAGACGGCGCGCGAACATAATCTTCGTGAACTTGGATTGCGCTTTAAACTGATGCATGAACGAGGAATGAGTAAGGGCGATATTGCTAAAGCAGAGGGCATTTCAAATGCTAAAGTTACCAGGGCTTTTCAGGCGGCGTCCGTTCCAGCAGAAATGATTGCCTTGTTCCCGGATGTTTCTGAACTGACGTTGAGTGATTATCGGCTCCTTCTGGATGTGGATGAGGAGATTAAAGCAGAAGGTGTCTTGCTCAGTGAGGTTATCGCAGATATTCAATCGCGTATTAAAGAAAGAAAAATGTCGGCGGATGAGAATATTGATGAATTAAAAAATGTTATTCTTTCTTTTTTTCGATCGGCCAAACAACAGATTGTTAAGCATAATAAAAGCACCAGTGTGGTGACTGAAAAGATAGGTTCGTTTAGTGATCGCAATGCTTATGCTAAGCGTAAGACGAACACTCAAAAACGGTATGTGCAGTATGAATTTAATCGTCTTCCATCTGCCGTTCTCGACGAACTGGATGCGGCTATTATAGAAATACTGGGAAAAAGTCGTTAGGGGCATTAACCAATACTGGCTCAGATCCGATTCTGAAGAAACGGGTTTTACAGAGATTATGTCTGATTAATATTTGGATTCCAGTGATGCTCTTTAATTGTAGTTATTATTCTTTTACGCAAACTTAGGATTTGATCATATATTCAGACACCTTTTCTCTCTTAGGGTGGCGATAACATCCTGCTAAAAAACCCCCGTGGAGAAGAATTTGCCAGCGGCTGTGCGGATGATGTCCATTGTAATGGCTGAACGCCACTGGCAGATTTATCACAGCCATCTGGCTGTCCGGTCCAGGCATGATGCTGATGTAATCCTGCCAGAGCGTCTTAACGACGCTTTGTGCGATCCCATTACTTTCCAGACTGCGCACTCCTGTCGGGCGCGCTCCCAGACCCCGCATCCGGGCGAACGCTCGCGTTTTATGCGCCCTGTAGGCCGAACCATTGTCCGTCAGCCATTCAAGAGGCTTTGATGGCAGATGTTGCCCGACGCGTTTTCCCTCTGCACCCAGCATGACATTTTGCACGGTTTCTTTATCACAACCACCTGTGGCTGCCGCCCAGTCGATGATCTCCCGGTCACAACAGTCCTGAGCGAATGATATTCGCAACTTTTCGGCATTCTCGCAGCGGAACCCGTCTGAGCACCCAGCGTCGTTTGCTCTCCGCCACCGCCACGCATCCTTGAGGTTATCAGCAGTTCCACTCAGGAAGCAGAAGATGAGTGCTCATGATACGGTACACCCGAGTTGCATCCACAACAGGCTGCCCGTCCCGCTCCGATTCTCGTCGCAACAGTACCCATGCCCGTCAATAACCATACGTGGGCAGGTCGGCGACCGCTGTATTTATCCGCGAAAAATTGCATTCTCGTCAATTCCGGATTGGCGTCTGCGATACTGCCAGGGAGACAACCTGTGAACCCTGATACTCAGCTGCGCACGCGACACATCAATGCTTGGGCAGACGGCGGTGATTCATCGTCTGCGGGCAACAAGGGCGCAGACGCAATCCATTTTTTTTGCACGGCCGAACTCCACAGCCTCTTTCAGTATTTCAGCTTCCATCGTTTCTTTGCCCGGAAGGCGCTGGAGTTCACGGATTTACCTATTAGCGACAGCAAGTTCAGAAGCAGGTGCAATTTCTTCGACGGCTAGCAAGCCGTCTTCGTATTGCCTGCGCCATTTAAAAATCTGGTTGGCATTGATGTCGTGCAGGCGTGCGACACGGTGGTCATACCGGGTCCATTGTCTGCTGAATAATGGCCATTCTTACCTGCAGTGTACGGCGGCGACGCCGGGCAGGTCCTGTTAACACGTCAACCATCTTATTATTCTGACTGGTGTTAAATGCAGGTTTAAGTTTACATCTTATTTAAGGAGAGCCGAAGTGACTGGTGATCTATGGGGCCAGCCTGAATTTATTTTTCTTAAGAGCAGGTAGATTGAAATGAGAAGTTGAAGTAATCATCTTATTTGCTATGAGTTACTTACATAATACTCTCCAACAATATGGCGTTCCTCGCTTACATGAGAGAGGCTTGTTACGTATTATTTTTGTTGAAATTTTTTTTAAGTTTTTAGAGTAAATGTTGGCTCAGAATAAAATTATTAAATCATACGCAACATTTCAAGTTTCTTTCCAGCAAGAACCTGTTAACTCTAACAAGTTAGGTATAATTGAACTGAGGTTTACCTGCTCTTCAGCCTTGTTATTAATTGGATTTAATCTTTTCGAGAGTGATAAAGCAATAACTTTGAACGTAAAGAATTAAAAAACTCTATATTATAATTACACTTGGAAGTATAGTTTGATTAAATAATAGTCGCTTGATCAAATGTGTATTTAATGAGCAGGGTATCAAATCAAAAATTGGCTTCTGGTTAATTAAATTTAATCTTCGGGGGATTGGAGAAGGCTTTATATTACTATAATAGCAGGAACTAAACACTTTGCTAACGGTTTAGTGTACTGTGAATTGTGGGTTTTTATAATATGCAGAGGCCAGTGCTCTAAGCATTCTGGCCTTTTCGCTCATCCATATCGAGTTATGGCAAATTGATTGCTTTAGTATCAGGATTTTTAACGGGATTACTATTTGCTTTAACTTTATTTGACTCAAAAGTGTATGAATACATTTTTTGAACTATCAAGGGGACAGGAACTGTCAAGCATTGCCCGTTGTAGCTCATTTTGGTTAAAAAAAACGCACAAAAAATTATTAAGATAAAAAACATGAAATGCCTTTTTTTAATTTTATTCTTTAGACCTATTACTAAAGGAGAATTAAACTCCGAGTGACGAGTGTAACAAATTTCTTCAGATGTTTCCCTTAAACTGTAGCCTTTACCCGCTACAGTGAAAATGCAGCAATTTATTTCAAGTTGAGATAATTTCTTTCTCAATCTGAAAATTAGCTGAAGTATGTTGTTTAATCCTATGGCTACAGATCGCTCGGGCCAAACTGCTTCGGCTATCTCGGAATGGCTCACAATCTCACCTTTTCTTTTAGCAAGAATGTATAATAATCTTTTCTCTTTTTCGGTTAAGTTTTGTTGACTGTTTTTACCATAAACCCGACTTTCGTTGAAATTTAGATAAGTGTCTTTGGTTATCTGAAGATTTTCGCCTGACATAATCGTCTTCCTTATTTATTGAAATAATTGTTCATAGCTCAGCGTGGCAGAAACAATAATGTTATTGATGCTTTTGGTAAAGGCTTGGTAATGTTTTTTTCTCTTAATTAATATGATTAAGTCAATGACTTTATATGCTTGTTTGATAAATAGGCCTTTAGCATTACTTTAATGAATTGTTAATGGTTTGTGGGCGGGTGAGGGGTGAGCCAACATCGACAATTAGACATCAGTTATAAAAAATGCAGTTCGTTAATGCAATGGTATGATTTTATTATTTATTGTTTTAGAGGGGGATTGTCAGTGCATCATGTGGAATATACCTCAGCATGTAACTAACCATTCAGGGTCCTGAGAAGATAAAGAGGCGGTAGGGATAATAATGGTAAAAATCAGGATCTTGGAAATAAGTTAAATATTGTCATTAATTAATGTTTTTTAAGAATGGTTACTATTACATCTGGATCATAAGTACAATAATCACCATAAAGACTCACATCGGCAGTCAGCCAGTGTCATGATAATGATGAAAGAATTTTCAATGATAATAATATCGAAAATTTCTATAAAGGTTACACCTGGTTTTTTACAGTCGTTTACGCTTAAGCGCTTTCACAGTAATTTTATGACCTCTAAAGCTCTTTCATAATTGATGAATAGGGTCCTATTAAACAGATATTTTCAAAATTTAACTGTGTTAGACTCAGGCCAAATTGAGTTTTACCGATATTTGACTGGGAGGTTAATTGTCTATAAGAGTAAACACCATCGCTCAATCTTTAAGCGCAACTTCCTTATGATTCACAACATGGAGCTGAAGGAGATTCATCCAGAGGGAAGAACGCATTCTTCACGGAAATGTCTGTGTTAAAAAATCCTTAAACTAAGATGGAAAACGTGAGTGGTCCTTGGGTGTCTTTAATGCTGAAGGTGTGCGCGTTTCGCTGCATCTCGATTGCTGATTACGTTTATGTGCCAGAGAAACTGGCACCTACCTTTCCAATAATGAGGCCCTGAGTTTATATGTTGTCGCTGAGCTGAAAGAGCCTGCGATCATGTTGCTGATGTAGTCCCATAGCTGGACGTTTCAGCAGGTCGCCGATGATAGCGTGGTCGGCGCTTTAACCGGCCGGCAGTGGCGCAAACCGCTAAAATGGATGAAAAAGCTCACGGCATCATTCATCCGGCTCCAAAACATACAAGGGGCTGATCGCACAATATCAGCTTTTAAATGGGGCTCCCATACCGAAACTGATTTCACCATTTCGTACGAAACTGCCGCCCTCAGGATATAATCTTCCCGGATAATGCTGCAGGAAAGGGCTGTACGCTGAGCAGAGATACAGTGGAAGAATATCTTTGTTGATGCGAATCAGTTGTAAATGTCCAGCGAGGGCCGTATTGACAGGGGGACACGGAGATTATTTACAGGGCAGGGTGTCGAAGGTCAGAAAAATCATGGTCTCTTCCTGTGAGTTCGTGGAGCAGCACGGCAAGCAGCTCAGGAGAAGGATTCCAGGGTAATTTTAACGTGGTTAAGTTCAACGTTGCAGAGAGAGGCATTATAAGAGGCCTGCTTTGAGGGCAATGAAGTCATCATTTCAGGAATATCGTCGTACTGCTCAACGGTCAGCATTCTCTTGCGCAAGGGCGTTATGGTGACTGGAAGCCAGCTGAAGAATATGCAACTTAACGTCATTGGAATAGACAGTACCTGATTCGGTTTGCCATTCAGCGTTTTTTTCAATCAACAGAACCCCCTTATAAACAAACGCTCATGGCAGGCGAATAACAGGCGTCATTGCCTACACTCACGCGAAAATGCCAGTTTTCCCAATGATTCGCTAATTTATCCGTAGTACTGTTTTTTTGAAACCATACCTGCACAAGCGCAACGCCTGCCAAACGCGGTCACCATCGTGCACGTACGGTCGGGAAAATTACTGCGGCAGCTCACGGCCTGTTCCGGGGAGTCGGTAGCGGCATTAAACGTGTTCATCTGATTTCTTCTTATTCAGCGTCATGACCTGCTTATATTTGCCATATATTACGGTTCAGTCTCAACAACCCCAGGATAGAAAGACATGGCCAGCTTTCGCCGTGTAATCACTTATGTAGCCCGTTTCGTCTCATTATGTCAGTGCAGGGTAAAATTTCGTCCTCATGCACATTTCCCGCAGCAGGAGTGAGTTCAATAAACACCCCCGGTACACACTGGCAACGTCGCCATAAATCGGCGTCAGGATGAAATTTCCCCCCTTACGGACAGCGGCTGAGCAGGTCATTACCCGGCCAACAGGTCGCATGTTTGTGAAGTTGCTGTTTGGTGAATTCACCCCCCCCCAATGCGTATTTCGGACAGTGAAACATGTTCTTAGATGTCCTGACAGGCAGAGTGTGCAAGTGGTTTTGTACGGATTTTTGATTAGTACTTGCCTGGCGACACCAGCCACCTGGGCGATATATTACATGGTGCTTCCGGACATACCTGCTGCTGAGGTTTTCCTGTCTCCGTTGCTGCTCTGTCGGTTACAGGCTGACACGTCATTATCCCGGATGAACGAAGCGGGACAATGAAAGCCCGTTTAAAGTGAGAGGAGCGTCATGTCGTCGTTGATGTGTTATCAGGCAACCGCGCCGATAGCCATGCTCCCTGCGTCAACCTAACCTCAATTCATACGTTATACGCCCATGGCCATTATAATTATGTGGTAGATTCCCGCGTCATTATCCCGGGTGACTTCTGGCGTGACCGGGTAATGTACACAACATCATTCGTAAAATGATGTAACGATTCGTTGATAACACGCCCTGACATTACCAATGTGGAATGACTATGCAAAAAGGCAGATTGAAAAATGCGAATATCATCTGGGTGCTAAGCCTTTATGGCACCAGTGTCGGAGCCGGAACGTTGTTTTTGCCGATTGAGATCGGCACCCGCGGGCCTATTATCTTTTGTGCCATGCTGCTTCTGGCCCTGCCTATAGCGTTACTTCCTCACCGGCTTCTCTGTCGCGTCTGTATGGCGGAAACCTCGTCCCCAGCGGCAGAACGCCTGTCGGGCCAGCTCTTTAATCAGAATGGTACATCGTGGTTAACGCTACTTTATTTCCTGGCTTTTTACCCCGTGGTGCTGGTATACGGTATTTCGCTGGTTAATGCCATTGATAATTATCTGACCGTTCATATGCATTTACCTGTTGTTAACCGGCTAATGCTGTCATTTGTCTGCATGGCGGTGCTCTTTGTCATTCTCAGCAAAGGCAGAGATAAAGTGGTGCGAACAATGAGTGTGCTGGCATTGCCCTTTGCTGCGGCCATGATGGCCATTGCAATTGTCCTGATACCATACTGGAGTATTGACCATCTCACCCAGCAGGTTCAACAGATTGGCAATAAAAGTGTCGTAATGTCGTTAAAAGAACTCTGGCTGGCCCTGCCGCTAGTCACCTTCTCGTTTGCCTGCGCTCCTATCATTCTTCCTTTAGCTTCTTACTATCGTGAAAAGGAAGCGAATGGTGAGCAACAGGCCCTGCGGGTCATTAATATTGCTTATGCCGCCATATTTATTAGCATCATCTTTTTCGTTTTCAGCTGCGTTGCTAGCCTGCCCCGTGCGGTTTTCGAACAGGCTAAAACCGACAATCTGAGCGTACTGTCAGTTATGAACACAGGCGGCGGGTTTGGTCTGATTTATCTTCTCGCCCCTTTCATAGCGATGATTGGGATGACCAAGTCATTTCTCGGGGTGTCATTATCGGTAATGGAAACATTTGCGCAATGCGCATTGGTGCTTTTGCCTGAGAAAAAGCCCCGCGCAGTGCAAGTTACACGTAAAATTTCAACGCTGGTGCTTTTCCTCTTTACCTGGATTGTGGTGTATTTCAATCCAGGAGTCATTACGATCATTGAAACGCTATGTGGGCCCCTGATTGCTATCATGATTTATCTGGTACCGGCTTATGCGGTGTACAAATTTGAAATTTTCAGGCCGCTTAGAGGTAAAAAAACAGTATTTATCGCACTTAGCGGGCTAGCGACCCTCTCAGCCCTGCTCTATACAATCATTTGACGTAAACACACGCCTGAAGTACCCAATTATTCGAAGCTGCCGTGGACCAGATTAGCTTAACCTGGCTTTTACGGCAGCGAAAATAACGGCGTAGCCGTACAGGGGGGCATCCTCAAGCCTCAAGCGAGGGCCGGATTCACATTGAGGGCAGGGTGACGCGCCACGGAAGCGGCATGCTAACGCGGTTGACCGGCCAGAAGGTGGTCATCAACTGTACGTGAAGAAGATAACCAACAGGATTGGTGCCGTTCAGGCGGCAGTTCCCGATAAGTCCGCAACGCTGCGCACTTTCACCGCCGCCGTGGTCTGAACCGAAAAAAAGATAATTTCTCTGTCTTTGTAAAGCAGACGGCGGACTTAATTTTATCACTCTCGAATATGAAATTAGCTTCAAGCTTATCTAACCTGATGAGCGCATGAAGTCCAACCCGTGTTGATGGGTCTAATGAATATGCTGATGATGATTTCCCGCTTTTTCGCGCGGGCCCGTGGACTGATTATACAGCTTAAAAATCCCCAGCAGTTAGCAGTCCGCTATCAGGGGTAGCTTTTTCAGTGGTTAATATGACGGTAACAAGTTAAATAACTGCATAAATAGTGAACAGTCATTTTTGTCTCCCAAATGAGCCAGCTGAAAGCGAAGGTGCTAACTTCTTGCTCCCGGCGCTGACCAGCCAGGGTAATTGCGTGACATAAGGCATTCTTATCCCCGAAATGGACAGCCTGACTAACTTACCCGAAGCCATTGGCATAATTTATTAATGGACGGGGGAAGTTGCAGGTCATCCACCTGATGCGAGACGTTAAAATACCAGCAAGCATTTTTAGCAGATTTAAAACCGGTGTTGCGTACGGGGGCAAAAGAGGCGGTTAACTTTCGCTATTTAGCTGAAACACACAAAATGATTCACATCATTAATGCCCCTTAGGGGTTAAACAGCCTCTTTCTAAGCTGAAGAAAACGCGAAAACAGCCTGTCAAAGCTGCCGTAAGTGGGGCCCCAGACCTCAGAGGAAATGGGAGATGGTCATTCAGGGCTGGCATCTGACCCTGTCTGATCTGGACATATTTTAAACTAAGACTGAACCGTGTGAAACCGTTGCTATATATGGCCACAAAATTTGCTGTCCGCAAACTGCAAGACTCTCTCTGTCAGAGTATGCCTCAGGGTCTGATGCAGGCTGCGGCACCGCGCCGCAGCCCGTTTAGTCACATAACGTGATACCCCCGGATTATCAGGTAACGAACGGCATGCGGTATTTCGACGCAAATGACGTGTTCAGGTGCCCGATGGATAACCGTGATGTTGTGTGGACGTACGCATTACATCCTGAGTGTGTAACGGTGGCCATCATGACAAGGACGCTGATATGGCAACGGCGGACATTGTTGTCCATGCATTGTGGATAACATCAACCAGACAATATCAGTAAGTTGTAACCTGCAAATTGTCTGGCTTTTATGGTCATTAGTATAAAGACGTACGAGAATATTTAGTGGTGTCCTTTATGCATATTCATTGAAGGTTTGTGCCACACTTTACATCCATTTTAGCCGCACATCAGAATGATTATGATATCTCGTCGATCACACAAGTTTTATCGAATGACTCTGGCTTTAATTACGTTTTTGATTTGCCTGGCAGTGGCGACCACCATGTTTTATTTGCAGACAGCTCATTGGGTCAGGGATCAGCAGTATGAAAACATGAGGCGTGTACAACAGCAACTGGATCTCCTGTTTGGCCATGTTGAACGTTCCGCTCAATCCCTGCAGCCACTTATCGGCATGCCCTGTACGGCTGTTACTGTAGCTGCACTACGCAAATGGCTGGCGATCACACCTAACGTTGGAAACATTGAACTCACAATCTCGGGTAATGTTTACTGCTCATCACTTTCAGGCGTTGTGCCGCCAGGTTGGGAAAGACGAGAAGCATTGCGCCTTTATCTGACGACGGGGATAAGAACGCTTCCCGGCCACCCCTTTGTCATTTTTCATCTGCAACGGGGTGATAATGGGCTTTATACCAGCACTGATGGCTACTACATTCGCAGCGTCCTTGACGCGGCGTCAGGGCTTGCCCCCATTGTGATCACAACCGCACAAGGCTGGATGGCTCAGGACGGTATCGTTCATACTTTGCCCTATACTCGTAAGGAGAATGCGCTGATCCATTCCAACGCCTATGGTTATCAGTTGATAACATACGTGGGTAAGAGAGAGGTAATAGCGATCAGCCTTAAAAGCGGACGCATGATGATGGGGAGCATTCTAATTCTTGCTGCTTTTATGGCGTTCGCTTCTTATCTCTGGTCAGGGCGCTCACTCGCACCCGAAAAGCTGCTTCAGTTTGCCATTAAAAACCGTGAGTTTCATCCTTATTACCAACCCATTGTTAAAGGTGACCCCCTAAAGCCAGTGGGTTGTGAGGTTCTGGTGCGTTGGCTGCATCAGGGGAAAATCATTCCACCTGATCAATTCATTCCGTTGGCCGAGCAAACAGGGCTGATTATTCCGATAACCTGCCAGCTTATCCGGGATGTCACGGATCACTTTGTTACATCGTATCCTTTCCAGAAACCGTTTTATATCAGTCTAAACATAGGTGCACATCATCTGCAGTCGGACACGCTGGAAACCGACCTGGATTATTTACTTACCCGGGCTGAAGACCATATACGTCTGGTTTTGGAAATAACTGAGCGTGAGATCATTGTTGGAGATAGCAGGATAAAACGAAACATTGACCGGCTGAAAGCCAGAGGAGTACGGTTCGCGCTTGATGATTTCGGGACAGGCAGCTCAACGCTTGAGACCCTGCATTTTACGCCCGTCGAGCTGATAAAGATCGACAAACTTTTCACGGCCGGAATAGGGAGTAACGAGCTGTGTCACGCCATCATTGCCAATATAACCGACCTCGCTAAACGAGTTAATGCTGATCTTATTGCAGAAGGGGTAGAAACCAAAGAGCAGGTAGCCTATCTCAGGCAGCAGGATGAAATGGCATTTCAGGGATACCTTTTCTCACGGCCTCTCCCGTTAGACAGTTTTAAAAAATGGTTAAAGGCTGCGGGCGTTTAGATTCTTAAAGGAGATTAATGCACCTCTTATTTTGCTGTAACCCTGTAAAGTCGAGTGAGTTACTTTAAGAAGTATTTTCCGGTTGGGTGACGTCTCCGTTTACGTGGCATACATGCAGAATCAGAAAGGCTGTTTGGTTGTCAGAACTGAAGATAACGGGGATAAATGATTCCCGCAGCTCAATTGATTTGAGCGGTATACACTCAGCAAGGACTGCTTGATCCGTACAAAGATTTGGCTTTTTCTTTAACTTTTGCTTTTCCTTTCCCTGTGGTCAGGGGGAGAGAAGTAGCGTACGTGATTTCCCCCTTCTGATTATCACACCATTGTTAATGTTAGCCCGCTAACAGACAAGCCTGGCGGCAGGCGCTGGCTGCTCCCACGGCTTGAGGATTATCCCGGTGATAACCGAATGTCGTCGTATCCTGAAGGAGCAGAATCGTCTCCGCCATGGGCGCGCCATTACGTCCGCAGCAACAACGGCCAGAAGCAGAGCAACAGGCACTGACATTGCTACGTAAATCAGCGGTGGAACTATTCCGACTTACGCATCTTCAGCTCAGGGGGCGAAACTGATTGGGTTCAGTTCAACCCTGGGGTGAATCTCCGTGCCAGAGTACGAAAAACAATTACGTACAGACGCTGCTGACAAAAATAAATCGGCAGCCACGCGAGTCCCAAGAGACGGCGCTTTGCCCGTCCCGGGGTACGGCACGCCTTTTTCCGGTTCCTTTGCCTCCTCCTGAGGCTCACCGTCAACGTCTTCCGGAAACCCATGCGATGCTGGCGCGGCCAGGCACCGTCATTGACCGTCAACCGCTGCCCGCTTCAGGATCCCTGATGATGTCGGCGCCGTTCTCCGCGAGCCACGCTTCACCGGAAATGAACAACGATGGCAAGGCGATAATGGGCGTGCTGGAACAACTGGCTCAACGTGTATTGTGGGAGACCGCTCAGATACTGTTAGAGGAAGTGCTTAGCACCGACTACCAAAAGTCTTATCGGGCACTACGTGAGCTGTAAGCCGAAATCTCGGTCATCTCAGCCTCGAATGACTCTTTCCTGCACCGCTTTTCCCGCATCACCGATGCACTGACTGCCCAGGCTCCGCGCGCCGGGTCGATGAGTGCTTACCTTGAGACCATTGCCGGCTGGGCCGGGACGATTGCCACTGAACGGGAAGCGGCCGAATCGCTGATTGAGAACGTCAAAAATGAACAGGCCTGGCTGGGCAAACTGAAGCACTTAGTGCTGGAAACGGAGAGAGTGGCAGCCCTGCCCATGGTGTCACAGCGGCTGGGGCCGGAAACCGCCGGGCGTTTACAACAGGTTGTCACGCCGGTTAAAACTTTTCTTATGCAGTTGCATGCACTTAATGCGCAGCCGGAGGGAATACGCTGGCAGGATTACCTGACGCTGATTATCGCTCAGCACGACGTCCTGCCGGAACCGTTCATCCAGCTGCTAAGGCTCGGTCAGAGTCTGGCATCGCTGCAGGGTGTTAAACCCTTCCCGCAAACGGCACCGGAACAGCTTGCCTGGATAGCGGAAACCTTATCCGCCCCTGAGATTGTTGAAAAAGCCCGGCCTTTGCTGGGCGACAGCACCGTCAGCCATTTGCAGCAGACGCTGGCGCTGGGCCAGACGATACAGGCCTTTCCTTCGGAAGCAGG